>Ga0210398_10000239_pt1 | contig 67402 bp, 55 predicted proteins | sample IncBWC4OmetaG_FD_161047 | JGI IMG/M metagenome (GOLD analysis project Ga0210398, IMG submission 161047) | Forest soil microbial communities from Barre Woods Harvard Forest LTER site, Petersham, Massachusetts, United States - Inc-BW-C-4-O | ecosystem: Environmental > Terrestrial > Soil >... | reverse complement strand
GCGCAGTCACAAAGATCGACCTTCTGCCGGGAGATTTTGCCGCCTTCGCCACCGGCATCAACAACCGGGGCCAAGTGGTGGGAAACGATTTTGACTCGAAGTTCGACTGGTTCCACGGCTTCATCTGGCAGGATAATGTGACAACGGACCTTAACACGCTAATTCCCGAAGATTCCGGCCTCTTCATAATCTCGGCTAGCAATATCAATGATCGCGGGCAAATCTCGGGTATGGCCACGGTGGTCTCCGGGCCCCATGCGGGCGAGATTCACGCCTATCTTTTGACCCCCACAGACGGACGCCTAGGCGCCTCGATGGCAGATTTCGCACGTACACATCCCCAGTCCATTTTACACGGGAACGCTTGCAGCCACTTTTTACAGAGACTCAGACCCGGCCGATTCGAGCGTTAAAGGGCATTTTGGGAGCTTCCGCACAACACATACCAGCCGTATGCTGCGCGAAGGCGCAAGGCCGGAGATTGTCGGGGACGTTCTGGGTCATGTCGATATATTCGCGTGACCCAGCACGTTGACAGTAAGAGCTGGCGGAGAGGATTTCCTGACGAATTGGAGACTCGACTTCGAAGAGTCGCGCGCTAGCTCCTGATTAACGCCGTAGTCGTACATGTGCACGTCCGGATCGTGTCGTGAACGCGAGGCCTGCACAGACAGGAAAGAAAAGCGGGCGCCCGTGCGGGCGCCCGCTTTCGCATTTTGAGGGATCGGCAAATACTAGCGGTCGTTATCCTCGAAGGGAACGCCGGGCAGTACCGGCGTGCCTTCCAACTGGACCGCTTGCAGGGCCGAAGGATCGAGGCCCAAGGCCTTGAGAATTGTCGGGGCCACTTGGGCGGTTTGGACTGGGGTGGAGATAGTTTTTGGCGCGAACTTGGGGTTCGAGACAAGGATCATCATGTTGGTGTCGTCGTGCGAGAAGCCGCCGCCTTCTGCCTGCTTCGCGGTGCTCTTGGAGTAGGTGACACCGTTGTTTGGAGAAACGATGATGTCGGGGCTGCGTGGGTCACCGATCGGCGGAAGGCCCGGCTTGTTGAACAAAACCTGTTCGGGGCGCGCTCGAGAGGCTAGGAAAACTTGGCAAGCGGCTGGCAGATTGTTACAGTCGAGGTACCCAGCGAATTATTTGCAGGCCACCGGCGGAATGCAAGCCGAGGAGAGGCTGAGACCCATGGGGGAAGAAACTCGCGCGGCAGTGCGTGCGGTGGAAACGCAAGAGCGGAAGGACCGCGTCCTGATTGTGGAGGACGAGGACAACGCACGCAAAGGCTACGAACAACTTTTGCAGCGCTGGGGCTGCGATGTTCTCGGCGTGGGCACGGCGGAAGAGGCGCTGGCGAAATTTGCGGGCTATCAACCGGATGCGCTGATCGCGGACGTGGAATTGCCGGGGATGAATGGGTTGGATCTGCTGAAACAGCTCGGGTTGGAACTGCTAGATGTTCCCGCGATTGTAATCACCGGCAAAGGAAGCGAAGAGCGCGCCGTCGCGGCCATCGAAGCCGGAGCGTTCTGGTACATCGAGAAGCCGCTGAAGGGGCCAGTGCTGCGGGCGCTGCTGGATCGCGCTCTGCGGCGAGCGCGCGATGCGCGGCAGCTCGCTGTGTTGCAGCGGCAACTGCGCGAGGCGGGGCGGCTGGGCGACCTGGTGGGCGGGTCGAAGCCGATGCAGGAAGTGATGCGCATTGTGGAAATGGCGGCGCCGAGTTCGGCATCCGTGCTGATTACCGGCGAAACGGGATCGGGCAAAGAGATTGTTGCGCGGACGATCCACAAACTTTCGCCGCGCGCGGGCGGCCCCTTCGTGGCCATCAATTGCTCGGCGATTCCGGAAACGTTGATGGAAAGCGAAATTTTCGGGCACGAGCGGGGCGCGTTCACGGGCGCGGCGGAACGGCGCATCGGCTGTTTCGAATTGGCGGATGGCGGGACGTTGCTGCTGGATGAGATTGGCGAAATGCCCGCGCCGACGCAGGCGAAGCTCTTGCGCGTTCTGGAAGATCGAAAAGTTCGCCGGCTGGGAAGCAAGAGCGAAACGCCGGTGGATGTGCGCGTACTGGCAGCGACAAACAAAGAAGCGGAGCAGGCGGTGAGCAGCGGGCTGATGCGGCAGGATCTTTTTTTCCGCTTGAACGTGTTTCACATCAACTTGCCGCCGCTGCGCGAACACAAGGACGACATTCCGCTGCTCGTCGAACATATTCTGCGCGACTTGAATGCCAAGCACGGGAAGCATGTGCGAGGCATCGGCGCGGAAGTTCTGGACATTTTTATGGGGCATACGTGGCCGGGAAATATTCGCGAGCTGCGAAACGTGCTGGAGCGCGCTTCCATCATGTGCGAGAAGGATTTGATTACGCGTGCGTGCCTGCCGGGAGAATTCGGGAAAAATGTATCGAAGGGACCGAGCGATCTTTCCGCCATTAAATTCCCGGTGGGGACGACGGTGGACGCGATGGAGCGCGAATTGATTTTGCAGACGCTGGGCGCGACCGGAAACAACAAGACGCGCGCGGCGGAATTGCTGGGCATCAGCCTGAAGACGCTGCACAACAAATTGAAAGAATACGGCGGCGATCGCGCCGAGACGGAGTAGGGACGCGGGATGCAGCTGCGGCTGCGGACAAAGCTCACGCTGGTGATGACGGGGCTGGTGCTGCTCGTCGCGGCGGTCTTGTCTGGCGTGTTTGCGGCGCAACTTCTCGATCAACTGTTACAAGCCACCAGCAAGCGCGCCAGCGATCTGGCGGGGCAGGTTTTTCTTCAAGCGCAACATGCGCTGACGGACGCCGGAGAGCAGGGTTTGCGGCCGGCGTCAGACAGTCCTCAGGAAATCCACGACTACGTACGGCACGCTTTCGAAATCAATGAAGGCCTTCGCACGCAGCTGAAAGCGGCGAAAGAGAATCCGCTGATCTATGAAGTCTCCATCACGGACCATGAGGGGATGGTGCTGATCTCGACGGATGAGAACCTGCCGGGGAAATTTCTGCCGAGAAGAACGCCGCTTTCGCAATTGGTGCAGCGAAATTTCCTGCATCAAGTGAAGGTGTTGGCCAGTCCGCCACAAATTTACGAACTTGATTATCCATTCACCAAGGGCGGGCAGCCTTTCGGAGAAGTGCGCATGGTGCTCTCTTCGGGATTTTTGTTGAATGACATCGAGCCAAGCTTGCGGACGTCTGGAACGATCGTGCTGGTGGCATTGGTGATTTCCACGCTGCTGGCGGCGGTGGTCAGCGGCGCGACGCTTGCTCCGCTGCGTGACATCGCTGCGCAACTCGACCGCATTTCCGCGGGGGAATACGATGCCCCTTCGCCAGAGGTAAGAGGCTTTGCGGGAGGCGGCGATGAACTTGGGTTAGTGAGCCGGAAAATTACGCAGGTGGGACAGCAGTTGCGCGGGGTGCATGAGATTTTCAGCACCATGCGCGAGAACATGAATTCGGTGATGGCCGGGCTGGAAGACGGTTTGCTGTTGTTCACCCGGGATTCGCGCGCGGTAATGATCAGTCCGGCGGCGGAGAAATTTCTTGGGGCTCCCGCGGGGCACTTTCTGGGGAAGCGCGTGACGGAGATTTTTCCGGTCGGACATCCGCTGCATGAGGCGATGCGCATTGAGAGTGATGAATTGAGCGAAGTGGCTGCAGAGATCGAGCTGGAAACGAGCGAAGGGCCGAAACGCGTGAGCGTTAGCGTGCAGGCAATTCAGGAAGATGGCGAGCGCATGGGCGCGCTGGTGACGCTCCGCGACCTCGATTCGCTGGAAAGCATCAATACGCAACTGCAGGTAAGCGAGCGGCTGGCGGCGCTGGGGCGTATCACGGCAGGCGTGGCGCACGAAGTGAAAAATCCCCTGAACTCCATGCGACTGTGGCTGGAAAATTTGAAAGAGTCGCTCCCGCCGGACCAAGAGAGCGCGTCGCAGCAAGCCGTGCAGGTGCTGGACAAAGAGATCGACCGGCTCGATGCGGTGGTCAAGCGGTTCCTGGATTTTACGCGGCCGATGGATGTGCGGCTGGAGGCCACGCAACTTTCCGAATTGTTGAAAGATGTGTTGGAACTTGCCCAGCCGCAGTTCCAGAAATCGAATATCCAGTTAGCCCAATTGCTGCCAATTGACGTACCGGTGGTCTACGTGGATCGCGCGCTGCTGAAGCAGGCGGTGCTAAATCTGGTGCTGAACGCGGCCGAAGCCATGCCGAACGGCGGTCTACTGCGGCTGGTGCTGAGCCGGCGCGGCGAAATGGCGGAGATCACGGTTGGGGACACCGGCAAAGGAATCTTGCCGGAAAATCGTCAGAAAATTTTTCAGTTGTTCTTCACCACCCGTCCAGGAGGCAGTGGGATCGGCCTGGCGAGCGCGTTTCGAATTGTGCAGCTTCACAACGGTTCGATAGACTTTACTTCGGAGGTCGGGCGAGGCACGACGTTCCGAATCGAACTGCCGCTCGCCGCCTGAACATGACGGAAAATTCCGCCCGGACCCACAGCGTACTTCCGCGCTGCGCTGTTCGCTCATGGTTTGTTTTTCTTGGCTGCGCGACGATCGCGCTCGGCGGGTGCAGCGTTCGAAGGCGGCCGGCGATTCCATGGGCGACCGCAGTGCAGGTAAGACCCGTACCCCAACCGAACAGAACGTCCGCGAGTGAGACTCCTGAGGATCCCGTTCCCGAATTGCGATATGAGCTGCCGCCTTTTCCGCCACATCTGATCAACGCGCGAAGTGGCCCGCCACGGCCGCATGTGAACGCGCCGAGCACGGCGGGGGGCGAAGCGGAAAAGCGGGACGCGCCGATGATCGCACCGCAGCTAACTCCGGCTGAGACGACTCTTGCACAGCAGCAAACGAATCAGAGTCTCGCAATCGCCGAGAAAAACCTGATGGCCGCCAATGGAAAGAGGTTGAACGCGGCGCAGGCCGACTTGGTGTCCAAGATCAAAGGATTTATTAAGGACGCGCGGGAAGCGGCGCAAATTGGGGATTGGAGCCGCGCGCGAAGTCTTGCGAAGAAGGCGCAGGTTTTGTCGGAAGACCTTGCCGGATCGTTTTGATTCCTTTTCCCACTGAATCGTTCTACGTTCCGGCTCATTCGTCTGCCATTGCTCGGCTGTATCCACAAAGCCCTCGATTAATTGAGATAAGATGACGGTATGAAGACGTTTGACGTGGCCATTGCTGGCGGAGGCGTGATTGGCGGGGCGACCGCGCTGGAACTGGCGCGCGCGGGCTTACGCGTCGGCGTTTTCGACCGGCAACAACCGGGGCAGGAAGCGTCATGGGCAAGCGCGGGGATTTTGTCGCCGGCGCCGGAAAGCCCGGGGATGATTGCGATGGTGCCGCTCGGGAAGGCGAGTCTTTCTTTGTATCCGGACTTTGTGGCGCAGGTGGAGGAAATTTCCGGGCAAAGCACGGGCTTCCGTCCGAAGGGCACGCTCGAAGCTCTATTTTCGAAAGATACCAGGGAGGAGCTCAGCACAATTATCGCGTTGCATCACGGACTGGGCTTGCAGGCGGAGCCACTTCGCCCCGAGGATGCGCGTGAGCTGGAGCCGGCGCTTAGTGAAGAGGTCGAAGCGGCGGTGCTCAGGCCGAACGAAGCCTCGATTGACAATCGCTCGCTGATGAATGCTGTGCTGGAAGCAGCGCGACGCAGCGGCGCTGAAATTTTTCCTGGCAGCGGGGTGAAAGCTATCTGGCGCGAGGGCAACCGCTGTGCCGGATTCCAGCTTCAAAACGAAAAAGTGGAAGCCAAATGGACCATCGTTGCGGCGGGCTGTTTTTCCGAAACGATCGAAGGGGTCGCGAAGTACGCGCCTGTGACGCCAGCAAAGGGCCAAATGGTTGCGCTGCGTGCCGATGACGTGGAGATTCAGCGCGTCCTCTGGTCCGACAAGATTTATCTCGTGCCTCGGAATGACGGAAGGATCCTTGCGGGTGCCACGGTCGAGCACGTGGGCTTCGACAAGCGAACGACCGCAGGCGGGATCCAGAAAATTCTTTCCGCGGCGATCGAACTCGCGCCGGACCTCGCGAATGCGCGCATCGAAGAAACCTGGGCAGGATTGCGCCCCGATTCTCCCGACCACCTTCCGATTCTCGGCCCAACGGATGTGGATGGCCTGGTGATGGCCACGGGGCACTTTCGCAGCGGGATTTTACTCACACCGATTACAGCGCGGTTGATTCGCCAATGGATTACGGAGCAGCGCGTAAGCGAGGATTGGAGCCGCTTTAGCCCCCTGCGTTTTCAATCCGCTGGCGCGGAGGCCGCGCAGCACGCGCTTGATTGATTTTCTTCAGAACTAAAGGAGATGCGGCTATCGGACCACCGGCGGCGTAATGGGCTGGGCCTGTCCCACGTCGGTGAATTGGATTTGACTGCCATCGAGAGCAAGTTCGTGCTCCAGGACAATATCCAGTGAGGAACCGCGAGGCAGCTGTGCTTCCGGTCCGCGCGTCAGTAACACCGCGGCCAAACCCGCGACGCCGCCAATTCCAGCGCCAATGCCGGCGCCCTTGGCACCATCGGCGATCGCGCCGATTCCCGCGCCGGCGACCGTTGTTTCCGCAACAGTCGCTACATCTTTCCCTTTGCCGCCAGGCCCGGTCACTTTGCCTTCGGAGTCCATGGTTTCGTTGCCGCCGGAATCGGCGCTGCGCGGGGCCGCGTTCAAGTCCACGGTGTAGCCGTTGGGGAGAATCAAGGTGTTCAATTTGAGCCGGAGTTCGCCCTTGCCTTTGACGCGGCCGGGGCGCTTGCTTTCGAGCAGTTCGCCGCGCAAGTACGACCCGACGGGAATCACAATGCGATTATTTTGCGTGAGCGGAAAGGAAGTGCGCAGGTAAACCGAATCGCCGACCTTGGCGCTGCGCGTGGAGATGCCGTTTTCAAGGACAACTCCGAGCCGCGTGCCAGCGGGAATGAGAATTTTTTCATACGAAGCTGCGCGTGGCGCGGGGGCAGGCTTCGACGCGGGAGCGACCGTTAGTGGAGCAGAGGTCTGTGGTCCCTCCGGCTGTTGTGCTAGCAAAGGGGTGGAGCAGGAAATGCCGGCTGCGAAAACTAGCGAAAACCGGCGAGCCACGGCATGGATGGATTTCATGACGGCCTCCGTCTCTGCCACTTCCGATGCGCAGAATAGCCGGAACGGATGCCTTAGTACAGCGCCTATTGCTGACAGTGCTAAAGTTCGAGATTCGAAAAATTCGTAGGGGCCATTGTTCCCTGGGATCAGTCTTGGATGACTCCCGCCATAATTAGAGGAATAAAAACGATTACCAGCGGGAGGAGCACAACGCACGCCCCAACGAATCCAGTCCACTCTAGCCCGACCTTCAGGTGCGTGCCCACGGCAGGCACCGGCCTTGGAGCAGCGTTCAATTCCGAATAATGAATTCTGCGGCCTTTTCCAAGGATGCCAGACTGCACAAAGAACCCTTCATCACCAATGGAAGCAATCGCGCCGGTTACCACAACATGGTCTTTCAGCTCACAGTGAACGAAGCGATGCTTGTCAATTCCGAGAGTCCGAACGGCTTCGCGGAACGCCACGTCTTTGGGAGTGAGGGGATGTTGCAAGGGCCGGAAAAAATGACGGCGGATTCGTTTGGGAGTTGCGGGCGTGAATTGAGAAATGAGAGGCCAAAGATAGCGCAGGGCATCCCCGTTCTCTGGGGCAATTTCAATTGGCAATGGCACCAGTTCCTTGGGTGTGGTCTGGGCGCGAAGGACAGGAGCGCCCATTGAGAGAGTAAGAAGAACTGCTGGAAGGAATATATTGTTGCGAAGCATGTTCGCCTCCACAGTAAAGCGCAGCAGAGCTACTTGCCTCTCCCAGTAGCAGGCGGCATGCCAATTCCGCATTCGACTGTGGGAAGAAAAGCCCCAGGAAAAGATTGAAAATTAAGCGTTTAGAATCGCCGAAGAGCGCAAACAGGAAGGGACTATGTCCTGCCATCCGACCCGGAGGCGGGGCTGCAATCTGCCTGCTCCAGCTGGAGGATTTACGCGGCAGAATTGACTAGTGGGCTCCGAAGTGAGTACGCTGGCAAACATTCGAGACTGAGGGTATTGAAATGGCCAAGCTAGCATTGATCTACGGGATGCGATTGCTGCCGGAGGAAGATCTCGGCGAAGTGAAGGACGCGACGGTGGTGCTGAAAAATGGCCGCACAGCGCGCGTGACCATGCACCTGATCGAAGGCAGCAAGGAAGAGATCGAAACGACGTTTCGGCAGTCCATCGAAGCTTTCTTTGAGATGTATCCGGAGATTTAAAAAGTTTTCAGTGATCCGTTTTCGGTTCACAGTCATTTACACTTCGTGATCTGAGTAAGCGTACGACAGCGAATCGACCTACATAGCCGAGAGGCTTACGGTCTTTTGTGCGGAACTGAAAACGGGACGCTGAGAACTGACGACTCTTTTCACCGGTTGCCGAAATTTTCCGGATCGGCGTTGGGATCGCCGAGATTATCGTTGATGAGCACGGTGGATTGGCCAGTCAATTCGAAGCGCTTACGGCACTTGTAGCAGGCCACCAGGTCGTCCAGGCGGACCATGTACGAAGAGGCTTTCGCGAACTTCTTCCGGTCTTCTTCGCCCATGCCGCGCGGCAATTCTTTTTTCTTGCGGCAGACTTTCCAGCGCACGGGAGCTTCGAATTCTCCGCGGCAGCTGGGGCAGATAAGCTTGACCTTGCGCGTCTCTTCTTTCTCTGTGTAAAACTGTCGCTCGTCCATGGCTATGGGGCGGGTGTACGCACCGCTTCCGCAATTGTAACAAATTCGAGGCCGAGGTCACGCCAGCGCGGCAGCCAGTGTTCAAGAGCGGCAAGCGTTCGCGTGCGGTCGCCGTTCAATTGGCGGTGCGTGCCATCGTGCAGGCAGAGGACGTCGCCAGTACCGCTGGCGGGTGAGTTCGAGCCATTTCCTGGGTTCTTCCTTTGGGCATGATCCGCAATCGGTAGCATGCGCTGAATCAGCCATTCCGCGGGTTTTTCGCGCCAGTCTCCGGGAATCAGCGTCCACATCAGGGTTTGGTAGCCAAGCTCGCGGGCCGCGGGAATCACCCAGGGATTCCGTAGGCCGAACGGTGGTCGAAACCATTTGGGCGGCGCGCCGGCTGCATGCGAAATGGCGTCGTGGCAGAGGCGCAGCTCGACGCGGACCTGCATGGGGCTCAGCCGGAAAAGGTTCGGGTGTGTTTCCGTGTGATTTCCCACGACGTGTCCGCGCGCAACGGTTTCTTGGACCAACTCAGGACATTCGCGGACGAATTTGCCGATTAGAAAAAACGTTGCCTTGGCGTTGTAGTGGTCGAGAAAATCGAGCAGCTTCGGCGTGATCGCGGGATTCGGCCCATCGTCAAACGTGATCGCCAGCTTGCGCGGCGAATTGGTCCGGCGGATCGTCGGTCCGAAGAGTTGTGCACGCGGAAACGCCGCGCCGTACGCCGTGAGACCTGCTGCCGCAGCAGCAGCCGCCGCAGGCGCTTCGATGAGCCAGGGATTCACGCGCCCATTCTCGCATAGCAATTGAAGATGCGCAGCAATCTTGGGGCACGACATATCGTGCCCCGCAGCGCAAGGATCAATGGGTGTCAGGCCGGCAGGCCGCGGCGGGCCTTCAAGTCGGCGAGGAGGCGGTCCACCTCGGAGTCGCGGTCGAGGCGTGTGAGGCGCTCGGCGGTGTCGTCGGTGAGCAACTCGACTTCGGCGCTGGCAACGGCTTCGGTGTGATGCACGCGGTCCTTGAGACGATCGAATGTGGCGCTCTTGGAATTGTCGCCCATCGCGGTTTGCGCGCGGGCGGCTTTGCCGAGCGCGATACTGCGGCGATGGCGCGCGAGAAGCAAATCGCGCTTGGACTTGGCTTCGTCGAGCTTTTGTTCGAGTTTCACGAGCGCCCCCTTCAGCGTTTCGACCTGCGCCTTCTGGTCATCCACTTGTTCGCGGTAGCTTTGCGCCAGCCGCTGCGAAGTGTGGAAGCGATCGAGCGCGGCGCGCGCCAGATCATCCTGCCCCTTGTCCACGGCGATTTCCGCTTTGCGCATCCAGTCCTTGCCGGAATCTTCGTTCTCTTGCCACTTCTTCTCCAGCATGTGCTGGTCGGCGATGGAAACCGCCACCTGCGTTTTGACCTGGAGGTATTGATTCTCCATGTCAAGAATCACCTGCTTGATCATTTTTTCCGGATCTTCAGCGCGATCAACCATGTCGTTGATATTCGCGCGAATCAATGTGCTTACTCGTTCTAAAAGTCCCATGATGAATCTCCTTTCAAGAAACTGATGGTACGAACCACTCGAAACTTTTCAAAACACGCTCCTGCCTTTCGCAAATATGCTCAAGGCAAGAGCCAGACACCGCAAATCGCCACGGCAAATTTCGCAACGCACGGCAAAGATACGAGGCTGAGGGCGACGATCTTTTCAATCATGTACGCCGCGCAACTCCAGAAGTGGCGCAACAAGAAACCAAAGGCTACCGCCACGAGGATCCAAACAAAGAGAAGTTTTTCTTTCGTAGCCATTGCCATCCCCCAAGACCATTCGGCGTCCGCGGCGGGCCCTTGCGGGCCCACCCAGGACGGAAGCGATCGTTAGGCTTGCTTAGCCGGCGCCTGCGGCAGCTCCGGCTTCGGCGCTTTGTCGCCGATGATGCGGACTTTGCTAAGCAGGTCAGACATCTGCATGCCGGAAAGCGCTTCGAAGAGCGCGGGCACCTGCGCCGCGATTTTCGTGACGTCGCCGGTCAGCTTGTAGGCGCCGGCGGCATCGCCGTTGCCTGTGGAAACGATGGTCACCTTGTCTACTTTGCTGAGCGGCTCGGCGAGAGCGCGCACGATTTCCGGCAATCCGGTGAACAGCTTGTCTATGACGGCAGCCTGGTTGTATTCCTGGAAGGCTTCCGCCTTGACGTTCATGGCTTTGGCTTCGGCTTCGCCCTTCTTGAAGATGATTTCGGCCTCCGCTTCACCCTGCGCGCGAATCGCGGAGGCGCGGCCTTCGGCTTCGGTGATCGAGCGTTGCCGCTCGGCGCTGGCGAGCGTTTCGATGCGCTGGCGCTCGACTTCGGCTGGTTTCAATACCGTGGCGATGAGTTCGCGCTCGCGACGCTCGATTTCCGCGATCTGCACCTTCACTTGAGCTTCGCGTTCAACTTGCTGCACCCTCACCGACTCCGTAATCACCTGCTGCTGCATGATGTTGGTTTCGATTTCGTAGGCTTTGTCGGCCGTGGCCTGCGCTTTCTTGGTCATTTCCAGGTAGCTGGCTTTTTTCAGGTCCAGATCGCGCTCGGCTTCGGCTTGTTTGGCGAGCGACGCGGTTTCCGCAGCGACGCGCTCCTGATCGGCTTGTGCTTTGGCGACAGCGGCGGCGCGCTGGGACTCGGCTCGCTTGATGGCAATGTCGCGATCGGCTTCGGCAGCGGCCACTTCGGCGTCGCGCTTGATGCGCGCGATGTCCGGCCGGCCCATGTTGGTGATGTACTCATTCTTGTCGCGGACTTCTTTTAGCGTGAAGCTCACGACGTCGAGCCCCATCTTGTTCATGTCCGCGGCGCACGTGGAGCGCATGCGGTCGCCGACCATTTCCGGCTCTTTGACGATTTGCTCGACCGTAAGCTGGCCGATGATGCCGCGCAGGTGACCTTCCATCACCAGGCGAATCAATCCTTCACGCTGCTCGGGCCGCTTGGTCAGGAATTGTTCGGCGGCCGTTCGAATCGAGACGGGATCGGACTTCACCTTGAGTTGCGCCACCGCCTCGACTGTCACGGCAACTCCCTGGTTGGTGTAAAGGCTCTGCTGCGGAGCGACGTCAAACGACATCAGCTCCAGCGAGAGCTCGCGGCACTGCTCCAACATCGGAATCAGGATCGTGCCGCCGTTTGTGACTGTTCTCGGACCACGAATGCCGTACACAATGAGCGCTTCGTGCGGTCCTACTTTGCGCAAAAGTGTGGCGAAACTGGCCATCGCAAAAAGAATGACGAGGACCAGCAGCCCGGCCATAACGGGAACCGAAAGACCAAACATAAAGACCTCCCTTTTCCACTCACCTCCGGACTGTTCGAATCGTTCCTCAGTCCGAGAAATTCTTTGCAAACGTCACTTCGTAAATTCTTCCCACTTCTTTACGTAGGCGATGCCGTTCTCGTAGCGCGTGATCGCGACTTCCGTACCATTCGGAAGCGGCGTGCCATCCTCGCTGCGCGCGCCGATGCTCTTGCGCACGCCGTGCTGCTCGAAAATCACTTCCCCGGTGCCATCTGCACGGATGGGCGAACTGATGGTGCCGACTGTGCCTTCGATGCGGTAATTCCAGTCCAACATCTGCGAATCGTTCACTTTCACGATGCGCGCCATGAACTTGAACACCACGCCTGCTCCGAAGACTCCCGCGGCGATGGCGATGAAGAGTGCGACCATCGCTACCAGCTTCGAATGGATCGAGAGGATGTAGCCAACGCCTCCGAACCACGCCAAGAACGTCATGATGGTCATGGCGTTGAACCAGGAGAGGCCGCCGCGGGCATGCGCCGCTCCGCGTCCTGCGACTCCACGTCCTGCCATTCCACCAGCGTGATGCCCGCCATGAAACGGCAAGTGCAAGCGGGTCGGCAGATGGATGTGCGCCGCGCCTCCAAGGAACGAAAGCACGCTGAGCAAAAAACCCACGATGAAGCAGAGAAGATAAAAATCAGACCAGGTCATGACACACCTCGAGCGCGACGATTTCATTGCGCAACTTGCGGTTGCGGTGCGCGGGCCGGAATTCGAGACGCGAACCTACGACTTAGTTCTGGAGAGTTGTTGGCGGCGGATGCCCGCTGCCTCTTTGGCCGTTCTTGCTATGGGTCCCAGGATGCAAAACCTCCGACAAGCGCTCGGCAAGGTCGGGCGTGCGGAGAATTTCCGCGAGCAGCAGAATCGCCCGCCGGGAATCTTCATGCTGCGCGATCGCGAGAAGCCCACGTTGCAGCTCTGGATCCGCCGTGAACTGCTCGGCGCCGGCGAAAAGCCAGGAATCGACCTTCGCGTCAATGGCGCGCAACTCGGACTGAAGTCCGGGCGTATAGCCTTCGGGATCGTCCACGAGAAACCCCGGGTAAACCCGAAAGAAACGTGCCAGAAGCTCACGCGTGGTGTGCGTCAGGTGCGGCCGCGCGCCGTTTTCGATTTGCGAGAGATACGCCTGGCTTAAGCCGCGGCCAATCTCGCGCTTCATCGCGGCGGCCAGCTCCTGCTGGGTCATGGAGCGGCCCAGGCCACGAAGCGAACCTTCGACGGAGCGTAGGGAACGGAGTTTGTCGCCGAGTTTCATGGGGGACCTGCCTATTGCAATCTGCAAATAGCATATTACATTCCGCTATTCTGTCAAGCGGAAAATTATCCCTGTTTTCAATCACTTACAGCCACTTCTTGGATTGGTTGCTTATTCCGGCTTGCGCAAGGACTGCAGGTCGATTCCCAGCTGTTGGCACTTCTTATAGAGGTGACTGCGCTCGAGACCCAGCGCGCGCGCCACATTGGTCATGTGAAAGTTGTGGCGGCGAATCTCCGCCAACATCACTTCCCTCTCGAATGCTTCCGTGCGTTCCGCCAGCGTGCCGGTTGCGTTTCCAGATGAGCCTGATGCTGCGCTCGCAGCGTCGCCCTCCGACGTTGGCAGAATCAGGCGAACGTCCGCGGCGGTAATGTTTTCGTCCGCAGCTAGCAAAATGAGCCGCTCCACGACATTGCGGAGTTCGCGCACATTTCCCGGCCACCCGTACTTACGCAATTCCGCGATGGCATCGTCCGCAAAAATCTTCTGCTTCCATCCATTCTGCGCCGCCACTTGCCCGGCAAAATGCGCGGTCAATTCCGGAAAGTCTTCCGGGCGTTCGCGAAGCGGCGGCAACGTTAGCGGAAAAACATAAATGCGGTGAAAAAGGTCGCGGCGGAACGCGTTCTGCTTCACCAGCTCTTCCAGATTCCGGTGCGTGGCCACGACGACGCGCACGTTCACACGAATGGGTTTGTCGCCGCCAACGCGTTCGACCTCGCCTTCCTCCAACACGCGCAACAGCTTCGCCTGCATGGCCACCGGCATATCGCCGATTTCATCCAGAAACAACGTGCCGCCGTCCGCTTGTTCGAATTTACCGACATGCTTGGCCGCAGCTCCGGTGAAGGCGCCTTTCTCGTGACCAAAAAGCTCCGATTCGATCAACTCCGCCGGAACCGCCGCGCAATTCAAAGTAATAAACGGATTCTCATGCCGCGGCGATTTCTCATGAATCGCGCGAGCAACAAGCTCTTTCCCCGTGCCGGTTTCGCCCAGGATGCACACCCGCGTTTCGCTCGCGGCCACGCGCTCGATCTGCGCCATCAGTTTCTTCATCGCCGGCCCCGAGCCGACGAGTTCGTGCTTTCCCAAACGATGGCGCAGCTCGCGATTTTCATCTTCCAGCCGCGAAAGGCGCAGCGCATTTTCGACCGTCAGCAGCAGCTTGTCCGTCGACAGCGGCTTTTCCAGAAAGTCGAGTGCGCCAAGCTTCGTGGCCTTCACCGCCATTTCAATATTGGCCTGTCCGGAAATGAGGATGATCGGCGTCTTGACTCCTGCCTTCTTCAAATCTTCCAGCAACTCCAAACCGCTGCGCCCGGGCATCACCACATCCGAAAGAATAAGATCGAAGGATTCCGTCCGGAGAAGCTCCACGGCACGCGCGGCATTGTCGCAAACTGTCGCTTCATGCCCCGCCAGGCGGAACGCGCGCGAAAGCGATGCCAGGGTGTTCGGGTCGTCATCAACGAGGAGCAGGTGAGCTTTGCGCGGCAAGCATCAGTCCTTTAGCGCGCGCTAATCGGAAGCGGCGGCGAGAGTCGGCGGCGTGCTTTTCGTCTCGGAAGCAGTCTCCTTCGAAACGATGACCACGCCAGACTGGCGCTGCGGCAGATCCATTCGGAACGTCGTGCCGCGCTCTTCCGAACTGGTCACGGAAATCGTTCCGTGATGGTCACTGACGACCGACTGCACAATCGCAAGTCCCAGCCCGGTTCCCTGCAATTTTGTCGTGTAATAAGGTGTGAACAATCGCGAGCACTCTTCCGGCGTAAGGCCCTTGCCGGTGTCCGAAATTTCGATGCGCGCGTTGCCATCGTGCTCCGAAGTTCTCAGCGTAAGCGTCCCGCCCGCGGGCATGGCATCCAGCGCATTGAGGATCAAATTCTGAAACGCGCGATGGAGCAAATCCGGGTCCGCATCAATCTCCGGCAAAGGATCGGTCAAGAACAACTCCGGCGTAATCGTCGGTTTCCCCACCTCGTTGAACTGCGGCTCGAAGAGCCGCACCGCATTTCGCAGCGACTCATTCACGTTCACGCGCGCAAACTGCGGCGCAGGCATCTTCGAAAAATCGCTGAAGCGCGTGACGATGGTGTTGAGATTCGCCAGTTCCGTCTTCAACGTCGCCGTGGACTCGTTGAAAACTTCCAGGAACTGCTTGGCCTCAAGCTTGCGAGCCTTCTGCAGATTTTCCACCGTAATTTGCATGGGAAAAAGCGGATTGCGCAATTCATGCGCCAAACGCCGTGCCAGTTCGCGCCACGCCGCCACGCGCTCGGTCTGCACCAGCCGTTCTTTCTGCGCCGCCAGCGTCTGCGTCATGTGATTGAAAGCTTCGGCCAGTTGTCCGATTTCATCGCCGCCGCGGACGTCAATGTGCGTGTCCCATCTTCCAGCGGCCACTTCGCGCGCGCCCTCCGCAAGCTCTTCCACCGGCTTAGTAATGCGCGCGGAAATCCAGAACGCCATCAATAGTCCGACGAACAGCGCACCCGCGCCCACAGCCACCGCGATCTTCACAATTTTGTTGGTCAGAAGAACAAGTTCTTTGCGCGAACTCCCCACCAGAAAAATGCCCAGCAATTCATTATTCCTTCCCATCAGCGGAATGGCGTGAAACGCTTCCGCATCGGCCGGATCACTCGACCAATCGATCGTGCGCACCAGCGGGCGTGGCTGCTTTTGAATCTGCTCGACAAGGGGAGCAAACCGTTCGGGCTGCTCGACGTCTCCTTTCGCGGAAATCAGCGCCGCGGGAACAAAAGCTTGTTCCAAATTCGTGTAAATCAGCGTACGCATTCCGGCAGGCAGGACCAGCGATTCCAGAAATTTCTTATCGAGGCGGCGCCCGCCAACAATGTAAAACGGCTTGGGAACATTCGGTTGTGTGCGAACCACCGTCAACGAGAGAGCCACCTCCGTCGGAAGTTCTTCCCGCGACAGAAAAGCGGAAGAGGTATTCCAATCGGCGGTCGAAACAAGCCAATCATTCTTATAACCGACGCGCGCGGGATACTGCGCCGAGGAAATCAAGGTCCCATCGCTATTCACGAATTCCACAAAATCCAAGCCATGATCTTGCGCCGCGCCATTGGCATCGCGCACATATAGGGATTGGTCCGCGTTGGGTCGCCCCAGGTCAATGGCCATGCGCAGCGTCACTTCCGCATTCGCAATGTTTTCCACCTGACGCGCGATCTCTTCCCCGCGCTGCGCAAATTCTTTGTTGAATTGAGCGACGAGCGCTTCCGTGCGCTGCGCGTCCATCTCTTCGAACGCCTCGCGCGTGTAGTACGTCACGCCGTAGGCCACCACCGTCACGGAGGCAAAAATGATGAGCAATACGATGAGCAGCAGTTTTGTTCGAAAGCTCATGGTTTAGCTCCGGAGGGCGCAGTGGCCGGCGGATTCGCCGGACTCCCGGCGGAATTCGAATTGCCAGCCTGCGCCTGCGCAGGTTCCGGCAAATCAAGCCACACATCCGCAAGGTGCCATTCGCCCCAGCGCGCCGGCATCCAGTCCCGAACATTCTGACCTACTCCGACATATTCCGGCAATGCGACCAGCGGGAGAACGCGGCGCTCTTCCAATAATTTTTTCTCGCGCGCATAAAGCTGCTCCGGGTCGGTCGAAGTCACAGCACTCTCATTGGAATCTCCAAGACGAAGCGCACCGATGAACGATTCCAGCTCGAGCCGCGAAGAAAGCGTGGAATAGTGCCACGCAAAGAGATGTAAGCCGGTGGTGGTGTCGGTTGAACTCGCCGTAGTTGCGGTGCCGCGCGGTATAACGCGATTTACAATTTGCACGAGAATCGCTGCTTGCCGCGCGTTGATCGCCACGCGTTCTCCCAGAAGTTTTGCCAAATCACCGGGCGCGTCCACGCGCAGCCGCAGCGACTCTGCGCCGCCACCCGCGTTGGCGGGAAGCGCGGCGCGAATTTCCCTCGCTCGTGCGATGTTGGTCTCCATCGTGAAGAGGAAAGCATATCCCGAGAGCCACTGCGGCAAAAGGGCCGCTGCAGGTTCGGCTTGCTTCTGCAGCAACACGTTGGCCATGGTCTGCCGGTCGAGCGAGAGGGAGAGCGCCTCGCGCAACTGCGCGTCCGCCACCGCAGGCTGCGTGTCATCGAAACGCAAACCATACAGAACGACCGGCGACGACGACCACACGCGCAGATTATCCTGCATGGCGCGCCGCACGAGATCCGGAGACAGTTCCACCAGATCGGCTTTGCCCAATTGCAAATCAAAGAGCTGCCGCAGCAGCGGAACGCCCAGCGTCACATCAATGGCATCCAGAAAGGGCCTGCCCGACCACGTCTCCTCATTCGCGCGGAAGTGCAGATGCGTTGACTTCCCTTCGCTGCGCACAAGCGCGGCGCTAGAACCTTCCGCGGGCGCGGAATCAGACTTGTCCACACTCTTCGAAGTTTCTTTCGTCTCCGCCACAAAAAATGGCCCCGTCCCAAGCAACGTGCCATCCGGCTGCACGCGATACACAAAAAAACGGCCCGACGCCAACTCCTCGAGCAGATCCGGCATGGCAGTTGCCGATTGAATCACAACGCTGCTCCCGGTCGCCGTAATCTGCTGCCCTTTGGGAAGCAGCGGTTGGAGTGCCACCACAACATCCGTCGGCGTGAGTGTCGAACCATCCGAGAATTTCACACCGGCCCGCAACGTAAACTGCCAGCGCTTGAACGTCGCATCGTGCGTCCATTCCGTCGCCAACTGCGGCTGAAACCGTCCGTAATTGTCCAGCACCTCCAGCCGGTCAAACACCAGCGCCGCCAATTTTTCGTTCGTGGCCGACTCCATCGCTCCCGCCTTCCATTCCCTCGGATCCAGCGACAAACCTGTCTCTCTCAACTCTACTTGCAGAGTTCCGCCGTACCTCGGCCGAACTGAGGATCCCGCCGCGGGCGGAAAAAGCAGCAGGAGACCGAGCACGCTAATGATTGCAAGCCAGGGATATTCGAAATGCTTCATACTCTCCGGTCTTAAGGTTTCGGACTACAGCAATCGCCCCGTCGTGGGGTCCAGCAAACTCTGCATCAGATGGAATTTGCTCCGAGCCGAGCGAAAGGACTGGCCCAGGCAGCGCAACAGGCTGGTCGTACGCGACAATATGCTGCTCTTCGACCCGATAGGCCGTAATCTGGTCGGCATCTGTCCAGTCCTTGCGTGCGCTGGCCAGGACGTTCCAACCATCGTCGCAAGTGCTGTGGATGGTTGTGATCTCATTACCCCAACCTGCAAAACTTTCTAACTCCTTATCACTGTGATCTAACAATCGGGCGCGCCCATCAATGCCTGCCGCAATGAATAGACCCGATGGTTCATCGGATTTCAAGGCCAGGAATCCAGCAGAAAAAAAAGGCTTGATGTGCAACCTGATTCCGCTCTCAGCGTAGATCTCGCCCGTAAAATAGGTGCCTGATGAATCCCATTTTGCTCCGTTGTCGATCAAGTATGGCCCAGCGGAGAGAAGGCTTACCCCCACCAGTTCCTTTTCCTCATCTGAGCTGCACTCGATCCGAAGGGAATCTAGCGGCCCGAGAGGGTTGATGGAGCAGAGAAGCTTCGGAAAGCTCGCAACGAGACGCGGGTTGCCATTCTCGCTGAACTGGAAAAGTTGCCCTCGCGGAGCTCGCGATTGCGGGCCCGAATGAGGGATAGGAAGAGATTTCATGAGCGACCAAGTGGTTTCCTGACGCTGATAGATGGACAACTCTTTTTGGCCAAAGACAGCTATGCGCTGCTGATTCTGTTCTGAAGGTCTCAAGAACTTTAGGTCGAGAATGGGGCTTTCCTGTCTCCAAATAAGCTCCTACACAAGCGTTACCCTTCGCGAACTGGGATCGCCGGGTGGAACCGTTCCAAGCGCTACGCGCTCAAAGGAAAAACGGGATAGCCCATTCTCCACGAGCTCAGCGATCTCGATCGCGCCGGAGAGATTTTCGGAAAAGGTCAACCGTACCGCGGCAGAAGATGAATCATCGTGTGAAACTTTGTGCCCGCGACTCTGAAGCTCTCTTTCAAATGTCTGGCTAAGACTAGTTATCTGGTCGGAACTCAGCGAAGAGAGATTGCGAACTCGAACGCTGACCCCCTCGCGAGAGTTCAAAAGGGAGGCTACCTTATGGGCAAGAGCGCGCGCTGCGTCTTCGAGTGAGTCAGCGCGCGAGGCAATCGGAACGAAGAGTAGCGCGAATCCCAAAGCTAGGTAGAAAAGAGTGCAGCCGAGAGAGCGCCGCGGGGACAATTTTTGCTTGGCGGACACGGGGTTCCGGGTTGATGATATCACGGCTGCAAACGAAGGTCGGTGCGGCGCTCGGACCTTTGCCGCGGCGGCGCGGTAAGACGCTTGGACAAAGGAATTTTTTCGAGCCAAAGTCGGTATCTAGCACCAGCGAAACGAATTGCCCCGGCCAGCCGTCCATGTAGAAGCCAGGTATCCCCGGGAATGCATCTTCAGGAGCGAACGGAATGAAGCCCATGCCCACGCGAGTGAACGTCTTATTGTGGCTAAGTCTGGCGCTAGCGGTCTGCCTGGCCGCAACGCCGGCCAAAGCGCCTGCACAGGCGGCCGCCGACCAAGTGCCCGACGGCCCCACCAAGCTTCTCCGGTATGCTGATATTTCTAAGGACAAAGTAGTCTTCGCCTACGCCGGCGATCTCTGGATTTCTTCGCGCGAAGGCGGCAATGCGCGCCGGCTCACCTCGCACGTAGGCGACGAGCTCTTTCCGAAATTTTCTCCTGACGGAAAATGGATCGCCTTCACCGGCGAGTACGACGGCAACCCCGACGTGTATGTGATTTCTTCCGAAGGCGGCGAGCCCAAGCGCCTGACCTTCCATCCCTCGAACGACATCGTCCTCGGCTGGACGCCCGACGGCAAAAACATCCTCTTCCGCTCCGACCGTTTCAGCGCGCCCCCGGGCCGCTTCACCAAACTGTTCCTCGTCTCTCCGCAAGGCGGCACGGCCAAGCAGCTACAAATTCCGCGCGGCGATTTGACATCGTTCTCGCCCGACGGCACCAAAGTCGCCTACATCGAAACCTCCCAGGAATTCCGCACCTGGAAGCGCTACCGCGGCGGCTGGAACCTGCCCATCGCCATCTACGACCTCAAGAAAAATACCTACGAAGAATTACCCAAGTCCGCCGGCATGGACATGTTCCCCATGTGGCACGGCAACGCCATTTATTTCATCAGCGACCGCGACGGCGTGATGAATCTCTACAGCTACGACCTCGGCTCCAAGCAAACGAAAAAGCTCACCGACTACAAGGAGTACGACATTAAGTGGCCGAGCCTCGGGCCTGACGCCATCGTCTACGAAAACGGCGGCGTGCTCTACGAGTTCAATCTTGCCAGCGGCAAGACGCGCAATCTCCCCATCATCGTGCGCGCGGAAGACATCGAAGCCCGCGCGGAGTTCAAAAGTGTCGCGCAGAATGTCGGCAGCTTTGCCATTTCGCCTTCCGCCGCCCGCGCCGTCATGGAAGCCCGCGGCAACATCTTCACCGTTCCCGCCGAACACGGCAGCATTCGCACTCTGACCACGCAACATTCCAGCATCCACGAACTGAATCCCGCATGGTCGCCGGACGGCAAGTGGATCGCCTATCTCTCCGACAAAACCGGCGAGTATGAGCTCTACACGCGCCCACAAATGGGCGGCGAAGAAACACGCATCACCACCGACGGCGGAGTCTACCGCTACGGCCCGGCTTGGTCGCCGGACAGCAAGAAGCTTCTCTACTGGGACAAACTGCACAAACTTTGGTACGTCAGCGTCGAGGATAAGAAGCCCGTCCTTGTGGACGAGGCCGGCTACGGCGATATCACCGACGGAAGCTGGTCGCCGGACAGCCTGTGGCTCACCTATTCGAAACCGCATCGCCGCGGCTCGAACGACATCTATCTGTACTCGCTCGGCACCAAGAAAGTCACGATGGTTTCCGCCGGTTTTTACAATGACACGAATCCGGTCTTTGATCCTGGCGGCAAGTACCTCTATTTCATTTCCTCGCGTTACTTCTATCCAAGCATCGGCCAGCTCGACCAGCGCTACAACTACTACACCACCGATGGCGTCTTCGCCCTCACGCTGAAGGCCGATGAAGCCTCTCCCTTCAAGCCGGAAAGCGACGAAGAAAAAGCTGCCGACGAAAAGAAGGACAAGGACGAGAAGAAGGACGAAAAGGCCAAGAAGGACGAAAAGAAGGCCGACGCCAAAGCCGGCGATGCCAAATCCGACGAACAAAAGGATGAAAAGAAAGACGAGAAGAAAGAAGAGAAGAAACCCGAGCCGGTAAAACCCATCCAGATTGACTTGGATGGCCTCGCCTCGCGCATCGCCCCCGTGCCCGTCGCTCCCGGAATCCTCAGCTCTCTCGTCGCGCGCAAAGACAAATTCTTCTACGTCACAACACCGCAAGAAGCGCGGCAATTCGGCACCAACGACCACGGTCCCAAGAGCGCTCTTCACGTCTACGACATCACGAAACGCGAGGACAAAGTTCTGCTCGACGGCATTGACGGCTTCGACCTCGACAAGGAAGGCAAAAAAGTTCTCTACAAAGCCGGACCCGTCTTCGGCATCGTCGAAGCCATCCCCGGCAAGGCCAAAGTCGGCGAAGGCAAGCTGAACCTCGGCGAAATGCAAGTGAAAGTGAACCCGCGCGAGGAATGGCGCCAGGTCTTCCACGAAGCGTGGCGCATCGAACGCGATTTCTACTGGGATCCCGCGATGACCGGCCACGATTGGAAAAAAATCGGCGAGCGCTACGAAGCGCTTTTGCCCTGGGTCGCGCATCGCAGCGATCTGAACTACCTCATCGGAGAAATGATCTCCGAGCTCAGCACCTCGCACACCTACGTCGGCGGCGGCGATCAACCCCAGAAGCCGCACGTCAGCGTCGGCTTGCTCGGCGCCGATTTCGAACCTGACGGCGGCTATTTCAAGATCACGAAAATCTATCCCGGCGAAAACTGGAACGACAACACGCGCTCCCCGCTGACCGAGCCCGGCCTCAAAGTAAAAGCCGGCGACTATCTGATCGCCGTGAACGAACAAGAAGCGAGTTCGAGCCAGGACGTCTATTCCTACTTCCAGGAGCTCGCCGGAAAACTAGTCACGCTGAAGATCAATACCAAACCCAGCCGCGAAGGAGCGTGGGAAATCACCGTAAAGCCCGTCCCCAACGAAAGCGGCCCGCGTTATCTCGCCTGGATCGAAGCGAACCGTCGCAAGGTCGAAGAAGCCACCGGCGGCCGCATCGGCTACATGCACGTGCCGGACACCACCATCCCCGGCATCATCGCCTTCGACAAGCAATTCACCGCGCAGCTCGATAAAGACGGCATCATCGTCGACGAGCGCGATAACTCCGGCGGACAAATTCCCGATTTCTACACGGAAAAACTGAAGCGCACGTTGCTCGCGTTAGTCGCCCCGCGCGACACGAAAGACGTCCCTTGGCCGCCCGTCGCCATCTACGGCCCCAAAGTCATGATCGTCAACGAACTCGCCGGCTCCGGCGGCGACGCCTTCCCGTGGTTTTTCCATCGCGAAAAAATCGGTCCCATCGTCGGAACGCGCACCTGGGGCGGCTTGGTCGGCATCGGCAACGTGCAGCCCCTGCGCGACGGCGGCTTCGTCACCGCGCCCGGCTTCGGCTTCTGGAGCGTGGACAATGGCGGCGAATGGGTCGTCGAACAGCACGGCGTCGATCCGGATTTCGTCGTGCCTCAGCGCCCCGACCTCGTCGTCGCCGGCCACGATCCGCAACTCGAAAAAGCCATCGAGCTCGCCAACGAAGCATTGAAGTCCTACAAGCCCATTCCGCCAAGGCCAAAATATCCCGTGGCCAAGCAATAAAATCCGTTTCGTAAATCACGCTGCTCACTCACAAACAAAAAGGACCGGCGAAAAGCCGGTCCTTTTTGTTTTGCAAGCGCGGCACGCAGCCGCATCCTTCATTTGAACGCCACTTCCATTTCCAAACCGCTAGCCGGGTGACGCGGTCCGCGAAACTGGCGGAGGATCAATCTCTGGCTGATCTGGTCAAGCGCGGCGGTGCTTGCCTTCCGACTCATGATCGTTCCTCCCTTCCAGCGTCGCGTCCCGGGCCACCCGCAGGGGTGTTGGCTAGCGGAGCTCGCTCGCATCGACATCAGCCGATGCGAATTTTTCTGAAAGCTAAGGCCTCTTCGGCTGCCGTTTCTGCGCCGAAGCCGAAGCCGTCGGCGTCACATCTTCCGACCCATCGTCCGCAGAACTGCTGCTCACTCCCGAAAACGCCGACCGCATCACGTCATTCGCAAAGAAATTCTTCCCATCCATCGGCACCATCATGATCTGCAGCTTGTCCGACAGCCGCTCCGCGATAATCTTCTGAATCAGCATCGGATTCGACTTCAGCACCGCCGCCTCGAATTTCATCCGCTCGGAATCCGCCGCAGCCGTCACCCGGATGCGATTCGCGTCCGCGTCCGCCGTCACGCGAATCCGATTCGCCTCCGCGTCCGCCAGATTCTTCTGCCGCTCGATCTCCGCCTTGCTATCAATAATTTTCGCTTGTGCCGCCGCTTCCGCATTTTGCAGCGTGGACTCCTTCCGCGCCTCCGCCTCCAGCTTGCTCTGCTCGATCTGTTTCTGTTTCAGCGGCAGCGTGTACTGCATCGCGTCCGCTTCCGCCTTGGCCTGCAGCACGCGCACCTGTGCCTGCGCCTCCGCCTGCTTCACCTCGCGCGCCTTCTGCGCTTCCGCTTCCAGCTCCGCAATCTTCACTTCTTTCCCCTTGATCTCCGTCTCCGTGCCCAGTCGCTCGTTCTCCTGCTCCTTCAGCAGCAGTCCTTCGAGCCCCTTGGCGTATTCCTCCGGCAGTTTCAAGTCGCGCAGCAAAACTTCGCGCACCACAATCCCGTCGCTCGCCAGCCGCGTAGTAATCGCGTCCGCCGCCTTGGTGCGCAGCTCCTCCCGCTTCGTCGCAAAAATTTCCCGCGTGATGTAATTGGGCGCCAGTTGCCGGTAAATCGTCGAAACCACCGGAGCCACCACCTGCTCCCCCACCGGCTGCGGCAGATTCGTGTGAATCGAATCCAGCCTCTTGGGGTCCAGCCGGTACCGCACGGAAACCGCCAGCCCGATGTTCAACCCTTCGCGCGCCTGCACCGTCAGCACGTCACCCTTGTGCTTTGGATCTTCGGCCACCTGCGTCGAATACACTTGCTCGCGCGTGTCGTAGATCGCCACGGAATCCACCAGCGGCGTAACCACATGCACGCCGGGATACAACGTACCCGGCCGCGCGCCCCAGATTTGGCTGACGCGTACGCCGGCCGTTCCATCCGGAATCACCACCACGCTCTCCGTAATCAAGAACGCCAGCACTCCCGCCGCAAACAATTGTAGCGCCAGCCTCCATCGCACCGGCCGGAAAGGGCGCCGAGCCAGCGCACCCACCTCCCCGCCGCCTTCCTCCGTCTTCCCCCGCGACAGCAACCGCCTCAATTGCTCCGACAGAAAAATGTCATACGCCACCAGCGCCCCCGCGCTCCCAAACAGCACTGCCCCCACAATCGTCAACAAATATTTCAATGCCAGCATCGCCTAACTCCCTTCTGTTCCATTTCCGGAGCCAGTAGCACAGACACTCTTGTCTGTGCTCTTAGCTCTCGGCCAAACCCCAGTAGCACAGACACTCCTGTCTGTGCTCTTAGCTCTCGGCCAAATCCCAGTAGCACAGACACTCTTGTCTGTGCTCTTAGCTCTCGGCCAAATCCCAGTAACACAGACACTCTTGTCTGTGCTCTTAGCTCTCGGCCAAATCCCAGTAGCACAGACACTCCTGTCTGTGCTCTTCATTGCAAATCCTGTAGCTCAGGCCGTCCATGCGCCCGCCAATAGAGCGCCCATAACCACCACTCACTCACCGCCCCGAATACGCCCGCGCCACCCGCACCGTCCCGTACCCCAATTCCGTCCTCCGCGCAGGAACCCGCCCAGCCGTAGCCGGCCGCATCATCCAAAACGCCCCGCGCAACAGCATCCAGTTCAATCCCGCCGCAGCCCCAGCCGCAAACATCGTCGTAACCACCAGCCCGGCAAAATGCAGCAAACCGCTCATGACGTGCCTCCAAATCCTGCGATTTGGTGAATCGCACGCCCATGCCCTATTCGAATGTATTGGAAATAAACGACTTACAGGAAAGCCCTGCCCAAAACTCCGTGGCCCACGTTACACGTCGTGTCGCCCTACCCGCACATCCGCCTTTGTAGCACAGTCACTCCTGACTGTGCTCTTCTCCTCTATCCCCGGATCTGCCTTTGTGGCACAGCCATTCCTGGCTGTGCTCTTCTCCTCTACCCCCGGATCTGCCTTTGTGGCACGGCCATTCCTGGCTGTGCTCTTCTCCTCTATCCCCGGATCTGCCTTTGTGGCACAGCCATTCCTGGCTGTGCTCTTCTCCTCTACCCCCGGATCTGCCTTTGTGGCACAGCCATTCCTGGCTGTGCTCTTCTCGCCCATCCGCGTAGGGGCACGATACATCGTGCCCCTCTGGCTCTCCGTGTAGGGCTCGCCTTCCGAGGCGGGCCGCTCCCGCAGCGCCGTAGGCGCACCACAATTTAGCCCAGCCCGTAAGGGCTGGGAATCGTAGCCAGAAAAAATCCCAAGCACCGGAGGTGCGACACCCCTCCGCGCCCTTTGCCTCCCGGACGCGATTGTGAGACGGAGGGATCCTCCAATCCTTCCCAACCTGCCAACCTTTAAACCTTCAAACGTTCAAACGGTCCTTCTCCCCATCCCCGCATCTGCCTTCGTAGCACAGTCACTCCTGACTGTACTCTTCTCCCTATTCGCACTGGCGCACGGTCCATCGTGCCCACTCCCCCGCGTCAACCCTAGCTATCGACTTGGTCATAAAACCCCCACACTCCCGCGCACACGATTCAAAACTGCGACATGATCGCCTTCTTGCGCGCCGGACTGACGCAAGACCGTCTTGCCCGCGAGACGAGCCAGAGGTGGCAGACAATGAATTGGATAGCCAGCACGCTAAGTCTCCTGGCGTTAGGCATCGGCACTCTTTTTTTTGCTTGGCGGGGCCATATCTCGGGCGAACTCGCTATGGCACGTTTCTTTCGGATGTACCGGCCTAACCGGCAAGACCATCCTTTCGCTTTCTACTTCTATCTCGCCCTCCTCATCGTGGTGGGCACCGTTGAGATTGTCTGGGGAATCCTTATATTCTTGCGTCTCCTAAGACCGCTTCCCTGGCGCTGAGCGGAACGGTCCTTCGCCCCTCGCCTCCCTCATTTCTTAACGAATTCCCCCAAATGCTCGCTGCTGGGGTATTGAAAAATGGGCTCAATTGCGACTTCGTTTTGTAATTCATTTCGCGCATCTCCCCAAGGAATTATGCAGCCAGTCTTTGGTTTGTCGGGAGCAGCAGCGCATTTTGCCCATTCCTGACCTCGTCCGAATTGATCTCGCCACTCGGCTGCTATCTGCAAACGGTCAGGCAAAAATCGAAGCTGCAAGACGACTTCACCTCTACTATCTTTGATCTCTAGCGCGCTATCGGTGTAATTCTTGTCCCAAATTTCAGGCTGCGCGGCTACGGTCCAACGATTCTTTTCGATGCTGGCTATTTTCTTACCCGATCTGTCGAGCACCGGAGTTGATATTTCCATGCCGTTCTTGCCCCTCTCAATTCGCAATCCGGCATTTCGTGCGAATACCCCGAAGTTCACGGGATTTTCCTGCCCCACGTAAATCATTTTCGACCCAGAATCGCCGCCAATCTCAATTATCGGAATGAATGGCGTGTAGCACTCTCCCCAAAATGAACGAAATGAGCACAGCTGTCCTTCAAGAGCAGCAGACTTCTCCACTCTCCACTGTCCGTAAGCGAGCGAATAAAATCCGATCACAAAAATACATGCAGTGACGGTTGCTCCCCAAATTTTTCGTTCCGCAGATTTCGGCCTTTCTAAATGAATCTCAACTAAAAGTACGGTAATTACAGCACACAGAAACCACGAGAGCCATTTCCACATTACTGGCATTTGAGGAGGCACCAACGAAGCGATGAAGAAAACCAAGTCGAGCAGCAGCAAAATACCTTTTTCTTTTTGCCGAATCGGCTTTGATGCTTGTTGTCCTTCAGAGGGCGCCAAAAGCCACAAAGAAAGTGCTGCTTCCAGGACAAGAATCGCGCTAAAAATGACTGTAATTGGTTGCAACGGGTCGTCGCGCATGCCAACTGGATTATATACCGTACCATGAGGTACATAAGCCCGGGCAGATGCGCGGTTGAACAGGCGGACCGATGTTTGCCCGGGGTGTAATATGCCGATTCAGAAGTGTCCCATGTGTTTGGAAACGAAGAAGGTCGTTTCGAGCCATCTCTACCCGGCGGCCCTGTACGTTAACTGCCGATCTGCTAATGACGCAAGTCCCGTGCGAATGGGAGACGGCGTGGTAATGCAGACGGATCGCCAAATGCAGGACTATCTGCTATGCGAGGAATGCGAAGATATACTGAATAGGGGCGGAGAGAAGTGGACGAATCCGAAGCTCGCCCGGCTAAACAAAACGTTTCCCCTGTACGAAATTCTGGTGAAGGGCCCGACCGGCCACGCGGATGAGACGGGAGGGATTTACTTCGCGTCTTCGAATCCGGAAATAGATGTTGAGAAAATGACTCATTTCGCCCTGGGCATTTTCTGGAAGGCTTCCGTCTATTCCTGGAAGGCGAACGAAAGAAACCCGATGATTCAGCTTGGGCCTTATGGAGATCTTATCCGCTTATGGCTACGGGGTGAGAGGGCCTTCCCCGAGGGCGTGTGCCTGAGTGTTCTCGTGGCCCGGCCCGAACAAGCACTGATCGTCCTCAACGGGCCTAGCGCGACAAGCCTGAGAGGTTGGCATGCATTTTTGCTCAATGTACCCGGTGTGTCGTTCATTCTCAATGTAGGGAGGCATATGGATCCCGAAATGATATTGACCTGCTTCCATGAAAGTCCCCAGCACCCCGTCTTCGTATCAGACGAGATCATGGGGCTCGTCTGGAAGCGGTTCGTTGAGCAATTCCTGGAGTCCCGAAAAACGAAGAGTTATTTGGCGGCGAAGGCAAAGCGCTCGCCTATTGGTAAGCCCGAGGTGAAGTAATGCTCACGATTCCGGGAAAGATCGTTCGAGGGCTTGGCGCGGCGTCACAAACCCTCATATTCCAGATGCCACATTTCGTTGAATCCCATCCTGAATTGGAGAAATGTGCGCTGCGGACTATAAACGTGATTCTGGAGTGCCAGCTTGAAATCATCTCGCCATCATTCGTGATTGGTCCCATTCAGTGGCATCCGAACGCCCGGCCTGAGATGTTCGGCTTTCGCTCAATCCTTCTCGAGTTCGATCAACCGCAACTAGTGAGCGACGCTTGGCTTTATTTGCCCTACAATTCGCCTCATCGGACAAATCCGTTCCATGCTGAAATCCTTGCGCCAGAGCTACGACTAGATGACGCAGCGACATGCAAGATCCGAATTACCGCTGGAAAGGTGTTCGCGTGACGAAATAGCGCTTGGGCGCCCCGTCCTCGGCCTTGGAGGGCGGGGGTTTTGACTCTTCCTCGACTTCCAGCGACGCGCTTCCGCCCCGATCCGCATCCACTTGCAGACAAACCACTTATAATTATCACTTGACAATAGGTACGGACCTGCTATAATGGCTTTGTTGCTTCGGCACTGATCCTTGGCGCCCGGCCCTCATGCCCTCGCCCCGAGCAGTCCTTCTAACTCCTTCAAGATCATCAGTCCTCACTCAGTTACCTTCTTGCCAACAGACCGCACCCATAAATCCTTTAGACGCAACACTTGCAGACTCCCTCGCATGTGCTGCAAACAAACGACTTACGCCAAACCTAAGTCCTGTAGATGCAACACTTACAAAAAACCCCGGGGTGGGCTCCCGAACCTCCCAATCTTCAAACCTGCCAACCTTCCAACCTTCAAACGATCCCCGCCCTAACTCCTTTCTCCTCACATCCTTAGCAGCCCCCCACCCACTAACCCCCATCGAATCACATCCTTACAAAAATCATAGGGGGGCCACTTCTTCCCCCGCGTGCTCCGAGCCTCTCGGAGAGGGGGGTACTCCTCTTTTCCATAGTCACCAAAATATCTCACGCCCTTTCTTTTCAAGCACTTACAAATTGCCCATTTTCTATCCCCTTTGTTTTGACATTCATCCATGTAATGGGGGGTATGGCCCCCTACCAACGTTCCAACCTTCAACCTTCCAGCCTTCAAACGTTGCCCCCATGCGGACCCGCCCCGCGCCCGTCAACGCAGTATGCTAGGCTAATCTTGAGAACAGAGATGAACCGCGGATCAGGCTTACGCATCGGCAAAATTCTTGGAATCCCCATCTACCTCCACTCAACGTGGATCTTTATTTTTGCCGCCTTCACCTACATCATCGCCATGCAGTTCAAGGAGCAGCATCCCGCCTGGTCGGACACCCAGCATTGGGTCGTCGGCGTCCTCACCAGCCTGCTCTTTTTCGCCTCGGTGGTCTTCCACGAGCTCTCCCACAGCGTCGTGGCCCAGCATTACAAGATTCGCGTCCTTTCCATCACCCTGTTTCTCTTTGGCGGCTTGGCGCGCATCGAGCGCGATCCGTCCAAGGCCATCCAGGAATTCAACATCGCCATTGCCGGACCGCTGGCCAGCGGATTCCTCGCCGCCTGCTTTTTTGGTTTGACCAAGCTTTTCCCGTTCGATCAATCGGTTGGAGCGATGGCCCTCTGGCTCTGCCAGACGAACGCTGCACTCGCCGTTTTCAACCTCTTGCCGGGATTTCCGCTCGACGGCGGAAGAATTTTCCGCGCCATCGTTTGGGGAGCGACCAAGAGTTTCGAGAAAGCGACTCGTGCCGCAGGCTCCAGCGGAAAGATCATCGCCTACGCCTTAATCGTCGGCGGCGCCTGGGAAGTCTTTCACGGCTATGTTCAATCAGGGCTCTGGACCGCCTTCATCGGCTGGTTCCTCCTGAACGCCGCCCAGGAAAGCGTCGCTCAGGTGGCTATCCGCGCAAACTTGGCCGGCCTCAGCGCCGCCGATGTGATGAGCCCCGAAGTTCCCACCGTGGACGGCCACATCACGCTCGAGGACTACGGCGCGGAAGTGCTGCGCACCGGCCGCCGCTGCCACATCGTTCTGATGGGCGACCGCCTCTCCGGCCTGATGAACGTCCACTCCCTGAATTCCGTGCCGCGCGAGGAGTGGGCGCACAACTCCGTGCAGTCCGCCATGATTCCGCGCGAGAAAATTCTGTGGACTTCGCCCGACGAGCCGCTGCTCCGTTTGCTCGAACGGTTGCTCACCACGGACATCAATCAAATGCCGGTGGTGAGCAGTTCCGGCGAAGGCGATTCCCATGTCGTTGGCATGGTCACGCGCGATTCCATTCTCCGCGTAGTGCAAACGCGCACCGAGCTAGGCCCACTCGCCGCGGAGAAATAAATGGATCGCGGAGTCGTAAGTGAATTTTGTTTTGAAGCGAAAAGTCTTTTGAGAATTTTCGAGCGAAGTTTCTTGTGGATTTTATTTTGAAGCGAAAAGCATCTGAGAGTGTTCGAGCAAAGTTCTTGTGAATTTTGCGGCGAAAGGAAAAAATTAATCCGCAACCGCCGATTGCGCGCTGATCGAATTGTCGCGCAGGCCACGCTGCTGGCGGCTTTCCAGCAGGACGCGCACACCATGCCGCGGCCGCAGCGTGATCGAAGCCAGCGGCACCACCGGATGATTCGCCACCAGCCGCAACCGAAACTTCTGCGCGATCGTCGCGAGAAGTAGCGCCGCTTCCATCAGCGCAAACGAATTCCCGATACACTGGCGCGGCCCGCCGCCAAACGGGAAATACGCGAACCGCGGCAGCCGTTTCAGCAAGTCGCCTTCCCAGCGTTCGGGAAGGAATTTTTCTGGCGTGTCATACCAGCGCGGATCGCGGTGCACGACCCACTGCGCCATGGCCACGCCCATTCCTTTTGTCACGGGATAGCCGGCAACCTCGTGGTCCTCGACCACAAGGCGTGCCATGCCCCACGCGGCGGGATAAAGCCGCAAAGATTCCGTAATGACGTGCCCGGTATAAGCAAGTCTCGGTAAGTCGTCGAACGAAGGAGGCCGGCCACCGAGAACGGAATCGAGTTCAGCATGCAACTTTGCTTCGACCGCGGGATTTTGCGCCAGCAGCCACCACGTCCAGGAAAGCGTGCTGGCCGTGGTTTCATGCCCCGCTAAAAACAAAGTAATCGTTTCGTCGCGAAGCTGCTTGTCCGTCATGCGCGAACCATCTTCATCCTGCGCCGCAAGCAACATGGAGAGCAGATCGCCGGCGTCGCGGCCGGAAGCGCGGCGCTCCGCGATAATTCTATAAAGAATTTTTTCGATTTGCGCCACTTCCCTTTTCACGCGCAGATTCGTGGGCGTGGGCACCCAGTGCGGAATTAAAATCGTGCGCCGAAAATCGGCGCCGATTTCGAGCAAGAGTTCGAGCGATTTTCCAACGTCGCGCGCATCGCGTGCCACGTCGGCGTCGAACAAAGTTTTTCCGACAATCTGCAGCGTCAGCCGCATCATTTCTTTGTGCGCGTCGCGTTCTTCACCATCGCGCCAATCTTCGATGAGCCGCTGCGTGTACTCGACCATGGTGCTCGCATACGAAGTGATGCGCCCTCGATGAAACGCCGGCTGCGCCAGGCGCCTCTGCCGCAGCCAGAATTCTCCTTCGCTCGTGAGCAAGCCTTCGCCAAAAACGTGGCGGTTCGCGCGAAGGACTTTCCCTTTCGTAAATTTGCGCGCGTTGGTAACGAGCACTTCTTCAATCGCGTCGGGATGATTGATAAAAATAGATTTGAAATTCAGTACGCGCATTCCCGCGACGTCGCCATAATCGCGCGCGAGCTTGGTGAAATATTCGAGCGGATTCGCGTTGAGCGGGCCAAACGACCAACCCTTGAATCCGTCGGTTGGACCGGGAGGAAATTTGTTACGGGTCGCGTCCGCCATAAAACGATGCTATGCCCGCGCTCGTATTGCGTCAACGCGGTGGACTCACGACTGTACCGCAAGCGCTGGAACTTAGTTAAGCAGAGTGCGGATTCGGCGAAGAGATGATGCGAATTGATCGGCGTTGTAGGCGGAGGGATTTTCGAGTTGTTGGAAGAGGGCGTTGATGGCGGCGCGGACTTCGGGGGCGTTGGCGGGCTTGGCGTCTTTGCTGTAGGCGATGTAGAGCGAATCGATGGCCATGGTGGCTTGCTCGGCGGCGCGCTCGTCGGCGAGGGAGATATTTTCGGCGTCATCGGAAATCTGCTGGAGCATGTGCAACGCAAGAGTTTGATTGTATGGCATGGTGGCCAGGTGTTCGGCGATTCTCTGGACTAGCGGCGCGGCAGCGGAGGCGGCGGAGGCAACGGCGTTGCGATCGGAATTGAGTTTGCTCATTTCGCCGGAAACAAGTAGCAACTGTCGATCCAATTCTTGCGCGCTTGCGGAATCGATTTGCTTCGCCAGCAAACGAAAGACGGTGTATCTGGAACTGTTCCACGCCGGATCGCCGGGGCGACGCCCGGCGAAACCATGTTCCTGGCGCCAACTGTCTTTTGCGGGGCCCAGGGAATGGTGGCAGGCGAAACAGGAAAGTTCGGAATACTCGGGCCACACATCTTTTTTGTCGAAGCGTTCGTTTTTTGCGCGCCAGGTGAGTCTTTCCATTTCTGCGCGCAATTGCACGGCCTGGCCGGTGCTCCATTCGCGAACGCCAACCCACGCGGCATCTTCGACGGGTTTACCGGGCTCGGATTCGCGCGGGACTTTCCAGTGGCGCGGCATCACGGCGGAAAACGAATCGAGTTCGAAATAGAGGTCAGGATGGCCAGCCGCGATCATCTCGTGGTCCACAAATTTGTTTTTTGTTCCAAGATGGCATTCGAGGCATTTTTCGGTGCGATGAATCACGTCGCGCGTGTCCGCCATTCCTAGCGCGACGGATTTTTCATGCGGCCACGAACGCGTGGTGTGTGGACCCAGCCATGCCGAAGCGGGTCCGTGGCAATTCTCGCAGGAGACGCCCTCGGAGATTTCGAACGCGCGGCCGCGCTGTTCGGGCGGCGGATTCAGTGCGTGACACGCCAGGCACTTTGGCGATTCTTCGGCCTTCGCGCCGAGTTTCAGAATTCGAGCCATGCGTTCGCCGACGTCTCCGGTCAGCGCCTGGTAGGCGCGGCTGTGCTTGTCCTGGATGATCCAAGTGGAATATTCGTTTTGGAAAATCCGACTGCCGGCGATGGGTTTTACGCTGCCGTGGCAACTCGTTGCCGCGCAGGAGCCTGGGCCGATGTATTTGATGGGCTCATTCTGGGCAGAAAGCACCGCCGGGATAGCCAGGAACCATGCGCAGAGGACAACGCGAAGGATGCAGAGGTTGGAGAATTTGCGCATTCGGTGTGCCGGCGAATCTGTTTGCTTATATCGTTTGCGACTCAGTGAAGTCAACGGGGCGAGGTGTCTTTTTCGCTGCGCGTCGCGAAAAGCCAAAGGGGCGCTATTTACAGCGCGGGTTCCTGCCAGTAGTATGCAGGGGATTCAGCACGCCACTTTGCGCCGCGCATCGCAATCGCAGCATCGCCGGCGCTTTTCTCGCGAGACGGGGCGCCGTGATCTTCGACGACCTACGGGCCATTCAGCTTCGCCATGGCTTCCTGCCAAAGGCGGAATTGGAGGGCCTCTCACAACGCACCCAGACGCCACTCTATCAGCTTCATAGTGTCGCGAGTTTTTATCCCCATTTTCATCTGGTGCCGCCGGCCAAAGCGGAAATTCGCGTGTGCGCGGACATGAGCTGCCGGTTGAATGGCGCGTGCGAGCTTCGCGCGGATGTGGAGCGGCGATTTGCCGACGCGCGCCCAGAGGATGTGCAGATTCGCGATGTTTCGTGTCTTGGGCGCTGCGATCACGCGCCTGCTGTATCCATCAACGATGCGATTTTCACGGATGTGAGCGGCGAACACGCCGAGGAGATTGCGCGGCGCGCGATCCGCGGGGAGGACATTCACGAGCCGCATCCGGAGCAGGCGCGGGTGGAGTGCAAGGCGGATCCTTATGGTGATGGCGCGGCGCAAAACGAACGATATGACGTCGTTCGAAAGCTTGCGCAATCGCGCGCGTTCGAAAACGTTATTGCACAGCTGAAAGCGGCCGAGCTGCGTGGGATGGGCGGGGCGGGATTTCCTACGAGCATGAAGTGGGATCTGGTGCGAAAAGAGGCCGACCCGGTCAAATATATTGTGTGCAACGCGGATGAGAGCGAGCCGGGCACGATTAAAGACCGCTTCATCATGACGCATCTGCCGCATTTGCTGATCGAAGGGATGATCCTCGCGGGGATGGTCACCGGCGCAAAGCGCGGGATCCTTTACATCCGGCACGAATATCATCTGCAGGAAGAAATTCTTGGTGAAGAGATTCGACGCTGTTATCGGGCGGGGCTGCTGGGAAAAAGCATTCTTGGAACACCGCTGGCGTTTGATCTGGAAGTTTTTGTCAGCCCCGGCGGATACATTTGCGGGGAAGAGTCGGCGCTGCTGGAGGCCATCGAAGGGCACCGCGCGGAGCCGCGCAACAAACCTCCTTTTCCGGTGCAAGCAGGTCTCTGGCAGAAACCGACGGTCATCAACAATGTCGAGACATTTATTAACGTCCCGCAGATTCTGGCGCGGGGAGTGGATTGGTTTGCAGCGCAAGGCGCAGGGGTGTCGCGCGGGTTGAAATTTGTTGGCGTCAGCGGGCACGTGGCGCGGCCGGGGATTTTCGAAGTGGCCATGGGGACGCCGATGCGCGAGGTAATTTTCAAACACGCGGGCGGAATTCGCGGCGGCCGCGAATTGAAAGCGTTTGCGCCGTCCGGACCGTCGTCAGGGTATCTTCCTGCTTCGATGGTTGATGTGCGTCTGGATTTCAAGGCGCTTGCCGAAGCCGGCTCGATGCTGGGATCCGGAGCGATCGTTGTGTGCGACGACAGTACTTGCATGTTGGACATGGCGCTGGCTGCGGTGCGCTTTTATCGCAATGAATCGTGCGGCAAATGCGTTCCCTGCCGCGTGGGGTCGCAGAAAATGACGGATATGCTGGTGCGCTGGACGCAAGGCGGATTGCCCGAATCGCAATATCTGGCGGACCTCGCGCTGCTCGAGGAACTGTCGCAGGCCATGAGTTTAACTTCGATCTGCGGGCTTGGGCAGATTGTTCCTGCGCCGATTCAGTCAGTGCTGAAACATTTTCGGGCTGAAATTGACGCGCATGTTTTGAAGGGGCAGTGTCCGAGCGGGATTTGTTTTACGCCTGCTGCGCGTGCGGGAGAAGCGCAGCGCGTTGGGATTCGACCTTGATATGACGACTGCCGCTACACCTCCGGGAATGGTGGACATCACGCTCGACGGGAACGTCGTACGTGTGCCTGCGGGCGTGAGCGTTTTTGACGCGGCGCGCATGAATGGCGTCAACATCCCTACTCTTTGCCATTTGCAGAACCAGACTCCTGTGGGGGTGTGCCGGCTTTGCGTTGTGGACACGGGCGCGCGCGTTCTCACCGCTTCCTGCGTTCGAACGGTCGAGCCGGGGATGAAGGTGGTCACAAATTCGGAGAAAGTTCTGAATGCGCGCAAGACGCTGCTTGAGTTGATGATGTCCGATCATCCTTCGCCTTGCGTGCGACAACAGAATTCGGGCGATTGCGAATTGGAAATGCATGCGAGGGCGGCTGGGGCTTCTCAAGCGCGATTCGCAAAGCGCACGGTCGCTCGCGGCAAGGATGATTCATCGCTGGCAATCGCTGTGGATCACGACGCCTGCATTCTGTGCGACCGGTGCATCCGCGGATGTGATGAGGTAAAAAGCAATTTTGTGCTCGGGCGTATGGGCAAAGGGTACTCCGCAGGAATTGCATTCGATCTGAATTCGCCGATGGGGGATTCCACGTGCATTTCTTGCGGCGAGTGCATGGTGTCCTGTCCCACGGGTGCGTTGACGAACAAGAGCGTCGTCGGCACTGCGATTGCGGCGGGGCCTGATGCGCAGGGCTTCGAGGCGGAAGATCTTCTGCAGATTCCCGTTTTCAAGGGAGTTTCCGGGACATTTCTTGAGCTCAATCGCGGCGCGATCGTCAAGCGCCGGTTCCGCAAGGGCGATCTCATGTGCCGCGAAGGGGAGTTCGGGTCGACAGCGTTCTACATTCTGGAAGGCAAGGCCAAAGTATCCATTTCCACGCCCATTGCGCACGTGAAGACGCAGGGTGGGGCCAAGGGATTTTTCAAACGACTTACCAGCACGCTGGTCGCGCGCGAGGAGGACAAGCGCGAGGGGGAAACGCGGGACAGGACGATTCCGATTGATGCTTCCGTGGATCTTTCGTATGGGAACCCCGTAGCGGAACTTGGGCCCGGCGATCTATTTGGCGAAATGACGTGCATGAATTTTTACCCGCGGTCGGCGACGGTGGTTGCGGAATCGGATGTGGTCGCGTTCGAAATGCTGCGGAATGTTCTGGATATCATGCTGAAGAACAAGACGTTTCGCGCGCAACTGGATCAAACGTACCGGCGGCGGGCTCTGGAAAATCATCTGCGCGGCGTCCCCATGTTCGCAGACCTCTCGGCTGATTTCATCGAGCACCTGAAGGAGAGTGTGGAGTTGCAGCGATTTGCTCCCGGCCAGACCATCGCGCTGCAGGGCGAGCCGGCGGACTGTTTCTATCTGGTGCGCATCGGCTTTGTGAAGATTTCGGAAAATTATCCGGGCGGCGAGATGGTGCTCGCGTATTTATCGCGCGGTGATTATTTTGGAGAGATCGGATTGCTGGGCGGTGGGATTCGAACGGCGACTTGCACGGCGCTGGACCACGTTGAGGTTGTACGGATTTCAGGTGATGATTTCCGCGACATGGTCGCGCGTTTTCCGAGCGTTCGAACGGGGCTGGAAACCGTGGCGTCGGAGCGGCGCGCGGCGAATCAGCAGCGCATGCAGATGGTTCATAACGTCTCCATCGATCAATTTTTGTCACAAGGATTGATGGAAGCGCAGAGCCTGCTGATTCTGGATTTGCAGAATTGCACGCGTTGCGATGCTTGCGTGAATGCCTGCGCGGACGCACATGACGGCGTAACGCGGCTGGTGCGCGATGGGTTGCGTTTCGATCAATATCTTGTGGCCACAAGCTGCCGGCAGTGCCGCGATCCGCTGTGCATGGTGGGCTGCCCGGTTGGCTCGATTCGAAGGCGGAATTCGCTGGAAGTGATTATTGAAGATTGGTGCATCGGGTGCGGGCTGTGCGCGCAGAATTGTCCATACGGAAATATTAATTTGCATCCGTTTGAAGTGATGGTGGACGATCCGGAGCGGGCTGGGCGGAAGAAGGCGGCGATCAAGCAGAAGGCGACGTCGTGCGATCTTTGCACGCATTTGAAAGAGCCGAGTTGCGTGTATGCGTGTCCGCATGATGCGGCGCATCGCGTGGATCCCAGGACATTTTTCGCCGAGATGCTTGGGCAGGGTTCCACGAAATGAGAATGGACAAGACACAGCGCGGATGGGCCTTGGCGGCGGCCGCAATTCTCATGGTGTCGGCTGTGATCTACGTGCTTTATGCGCTTGGTTCGACGCAAGGACCGCGCGGTAGTAGCGCGATTGGCCTGACTTTTGGCGTCATCGGTTTCGCGTTTATGATTTTCGCGGCGCTGCTCGGGGCGCGGAAGCGGGTTCCGACTTGGCGTGTTGGGCGTGCACAGACCTGGATGCGCGGGCATCTTTGGCTCGGTTTTCTGGCGCTGCCGATTATTCTTTTTCATGGCGGATTTCATTTTGGCGGGACGCTCACGCGAGTTTTGATGTGGCTGCTCATTATCACGGTGTTTAGCGGGGTGTTTGGCGCGGCGCTGCAACATTATATTCCGCGGGTGATGACTGCGGAGGTGCCGCTGGAGACGATTTACGATGAGATTGGGCACGTGCGATCGCTGCTTCGCGAAGAAGCCGATCGCGCGGTCGAATCCGTGTGCGGTCCGATCGGCCTAGACAAAACTTCCGATGCGGAGGTTCGACGCGCTGGGGGATTCACGGCATTGCGCGCGATTGCCGCGTCTGCCGTACCACTAAGGACATCGGCTGCGGTCAGCGCGGGCGCAAGCGCGGCCGTTGCGGCTGCACCGGAGATTATTTTGTTAAGCGAAGAGGAAAGTGCGCCGCTACGCCGATTCTATTTGCAAGAGATGCGGCCGTTTCTCGAGCATCCGGAGCGGCGCGGGCAACGGCTCGGGGATGAGCAGAAGGCGGCCTGCGCGTTTGCGGGATTACAAACTTTGCTGCCTGCTGCGGCGCGCGCGACGCTCGACGATCTTACGGATATTTGCGACGAGGCGCGGCAACTGCAGCGGCAGGCGCGGCTGCATCACTGGCTGCATGGGTGGTTGCTGGTGCATATTCCGCTTTCGCTTGCGCTGATTTTGCTCGGCGTGGTTCATGCGGTGATGGCGCTGCGCTACTAACAGGAAAACGTGGCACGCACACGCACAACGAAAAAACTGGCGCAGCGGATCGACCTCAATTACTTCAAGAGGCCGACGCCGCTGAAGCGGGCGAAATTCTGGCTCAGCGTGCTTCTGCCGCTGCTTGCGCTGGTGTGGATTGCGGAGCGGACTGTTTTCAGGGACTCGCGCGTTTACAGCAGCGGACGGCTGTCGGAACCGCATGCGGTGCTTGAAAAAGAATGCGCGGCGTGTCACGTGCTGCAAGCCGGGGCGTTTTCCGCGAAGGCTGCCGATAACGCTTGCCTCGCGTGTCACGACGGGCCGATCCATCATGTCAATCAGACAAAATCGCTTGAATGCGCAGCTTGCCACTCGGAACACCGCGGCCGCGTGAACGTTCGCGCGGCAAGCGATCAGAGCTGCGCGGAATGTCATGGGGACTTGAAAGCGAGCGGCGGAGCGATACATTTCGCGTCGCGCATTCACAGCTTTGAAGATGGACACCCGGAGTTTGCGAGGCTGCGTGACGGGGCGCGCGATCCGGGGACGATCAAGCTCAATCACGCGATTCACATGAAGGCGATTCGGCGTGGGCCCAATGGGCCGATGGTCAGGCTTGAATGCCGCAATTGTCACCATGCGACCGCAGTAGATGCGGACTTGACCTACGCTGATCCGAAGTACCGCGCCGCGAGCGTGAGCTACAAAGATAGCGACGAAGTGCTTACGATTCAGGCGGGAACACTCTCGCCTTCCCATCCAATCAGCGGACGCGAGCGGATGGCGCCGGTGAAATTCGCGAGTGCTTGCGCGGCCTGCCACTTGCTTACATTCGATAAGCGATTTGACGACGGCGTTCCACACGATAAGCCGGAAATCATATATGCGTTCCTCGTGAAGAAATTCCGCGAGTATATCGCGGCGCACCCGGCGGAGCTACGCGTGCAACGTGATCCGAGCCGAGACATTACGGGAAAGCCCATGGCGCCGGAGGCTCGCATCCTCACGCCTGCGCAGTGGGTTGCGGAGCGCACCGGCGAAGCCGAGGAACTTTTGTGGCGCAAGACCTGCAACCAATGCCACAAGTTGACTCCTTCTGCAAAAGGTTTGCCAGGAAGGATTGAGCAATCGGTCCGAGAAAGTGACGCTGGCAAAGGCAATGACAACTCCGTTGAACTGCCATACGTCGTGGCGGCGAACACCACACTGCAGTGGATGCCGCATGCGAGATTCGATCATTCAGCGCACACGGGATTTACCTGCGTGAGTTGCCATGCGAAAGCGCTTACGAGCACGGAGGCTAGCGATATTTTGTTGCCGGGGATTGCGACTTGCCAGAAGTGCCATGCGCCGGGGGCGGAACATGCGGAGTCGCGGTGTTTCGAATGCCATACGTATCATGATTGGTCGAAGCGCAAGGAAGTGACGCCGGCGTTTACGCTGCCCGCGCTGCGAACCGGACAGGTTCGCGTTGAAACTCATTCGAACGATGGACGATAATGCGGCGGAAGAAGAGACGCCAGGGCCAAAGATGAAACGACATCTTCTGACGATACTAATGAGTTTGGTGGCCGCGGTAATCAGCGGCGGGATTTTCGTTATTGCATTGTTTCATCAATTTGCGCTGGTGGAAGTGGCGGCGAGCATTCTCACGGGCCTGCAGGTGCTTTTCCTCAGTTCTTCGATTGGCGATCTTCTGGATGAAAAGAAAGAGCCGAATCGTGCGAGGAATTCCGCGGTGGTGTTGGTGACGGTGTTTTTGGTGGCGTTTTATTCCTTCACGCGGTATTTCCACTAGAGCAGGATTCCGAGCCCGCAATTAAAAAGACAAAACCTCACCCCTGAAGGGGTGAGCTACAGCATCGTTTGCCACAACGGCGCTTGCTGGAACGGTCTTGCAATGAAGCGGCGAATCTATGCGACCTCGTTGGTCATCAGGAAAAGGGGGCGCATTTCGAAGCTGGCATATTGCGGGCGGAGGCGGTCGGTGTTGTATTGCTCCTTGACGTTGACGAGCTTTTTCGTGGAAGTAACGGTCTCTAGCGGAATGTTGTCGTAATGACCGTTTTTGAGGACGACGAGGCGCCCGCTGATTTTTTTCAGGAGCAGATCGAGAGCGAGATTGCCGTAAGCCATGGGAGCGATGGAATCAATGGCGTCGGGGTCGCCGCAACGCACGAGATAGCCTAGTTTTTGGGCGATGACGTCGATTTTTTTGCCGTTGTTGAATTTAGCGGAGATATCCCTCACTCGTTCGGCGACGATATCGCCGATGCCACCGAGCTTTTTGTGGCCGAAGGCGTCGGCTGCCTCGCCTTCAAAAACCATTTCGCCGCCTTCGAACATGGCGCCTTCCGAAACAAGGACGATCGAGTATTTGCTGGGATTCTTGCGGCGATCCGCGACCAGCAACTCGGTGAGATGCTCGATATTGAACTTAAATTCGGGGATGACGCAGCGGTTAGCCGCGCCGGCCATGGTGGGAAGCATGGCGGTGAAGCCGGCGTAACGGCCGAAAACTTCAAGGACCATGAAGCGTTCGTGGGAGCCCGCGGAGGTCCGCAAACTATTGACCATTTGAATCGTGCGCGTGACGCAGGTGCTGAATCCGATGCAGTAATCCGTGCCCGGAACGTCGTTGTCCATGGTCTTGGGAATGCCGATGACTTTGAAGCCTTCTTTGTGGAGACGAACGCCATAGCTGAGCGTGTCATCGCCGCCAATGGGAATCAGCGTGTCGATGCCCAGCCAAGCGAGGTTCTTGAGGATCTCGGGTGTGAGGTCGTTTTTCTCGGCGGTGAATTTGTCCTTGAGATGAGCGGGGACGTTGGCCTTGGAGACTCGGCCGGGATTGGTGCGGGAAGAATGGAGAAATGTGCCGCCGGTGCGGCCGGCGCGATCGACGATTTCCTCGTCGAGGAGAAAGAAGTTGTCAGAGTTGTCGAAGTCCTTCTCGCGGACCATATCCACGAGGCCCGCCCAGCCGTGGCGAATGCCAATGACCTGGTAGCCCTCGCGGATGGCGCGGAGAGTGACGCCGCGGATGGCGGGGTTGAGACCGGGAACGTCGCCCCCTCCGGTCAAGATGCCGATAACGCCTTTTTTGGTGTTGCCGTTTGCCATGGGACTGAAGATCGCCCTTTCGTGGGATGCCGAACAGGAAATTATCACCTCAAGCGCAAGTTTTAGGAAGAGCAGACTCCCGTTTTTTCGGGAGAGGCACTCCAGCGAAAAATATCATCGAATGAATCGGGAAATTCAATTGGACTTGCCCCGGTCTGGCCCCTAGATTGAATGGTCTCCGACCCGCTGAGGGAAGCGGGGGAATGTGCGTCCGACTAAGCGGCCTGCGGTGACCAGGCCACCTGCCGGGTTGCGGAAAGTTCGATGACCGCCACGGCCCAACCTTCACGAATTCGAGTGCAACCCTCGTTTGTCCGCTATCAGTATGAGACCGCGTATGACGAAATGTTCAGCGCTCCGGGTGTGCCGCGAGAGCACTACCAGGCGCTGCATCGGACGCTGCTGGGGATGCCGCAAGAGGAGCTGCTTAAACGGCAGCAGGCGGCCGACCTGACGTTCCTGCACGAGGGCATTACGTTCACCGTTTACGGCAGCAAGGAGGGGACGGAGAAGATTTTTCCGAACGACCTGGTGCCGCGGATCATTCCTTCCATCGAGTGGGCAAAAATCGAGAAGGGGCTGACGCAGCGCTTGACGGCACTGAATATGTTCCTGCGGGACATTTATCACGAAGGGCGGATTCTTTCGGAAGGGCTTATCCCGCGGGAGCTGGTTTACAGCTGCAAACATTTCCGGCGGGAAATGCGCGGATTGAACGTACCGAGAGACACGTATGTGAGCATCTGCGGGACGGACCTGGTGCGCTTGCCGGACGGAAGCTTTGCGGTGCTCGAAGACAATCTGCGTGTGCCCAGCGGTGTTTCGTACATGCTGGCGAACCGCAAGGTGCTGAAGCGCGTGTTCCCGACGATGTTCCGGGATTACGGCGTCTGGCCTGTGGACCACTACCCGCAGGCTCTTCTGGCTACGTTGCGGAGCTTGACGCCGGAAAATTGCCAGTACCGGCAGGATCCGACGACGATTTTATTGACCCCTGGCGTATCCAACTCCGCGTACTTCGAACACACCTTTCTGGCGCAGCAGATGGGCATCGAGCTGGTGGAGGGGCGCGACCTGCTGGTGCATGACAATGTGGTGTACATGAGAACCACGGCGGGCCTGCGGCGGGTAGATGTGATTTATCGCCGGGTGGATGACGACTTTCTGGATCCACTGTGCTTCCGGCCGGATTCTATTTTGGGAGTTCCGGGGCTCTTCAATGCGTATCGAGCGGGAAATGTGACGCTGGCCAACGCCATCGGGACGGGCGTGGCGGATGACAAAGCGGTGTATGCGTACGTGCCTGAGATCATCAAGTTCTATTTGAACGAAGAAGCCATTCTGCCTAATGTGCCCACGTTCTTGATGACCAACGGCAAGCACCGTAATCATGTACTGCAAAACCTTGAAAAAATGGTGGTCAAGGCCGTGGGAGAATCGGGCGGTTACGGAATGCTGATCGGTCCGCACAGTACGGCGCAGCAGCGGGAGGAATTTCGCGCGCGGGTTCTGGCCGAGCCCCGGAACTATATCGCGCAGCCGACTCTGTCGTTGTCTTGCGCGCCTTGCCTGATTGATGGCGAAGTCGAGTCGCGGCACATTGATTTGCGGCCGTACATCCTGATGGGTGAGAAAGTGACGCTGGTGCCGGGAGGGCTGACGCGTGTAGCGCTGCGCAAGGGATCGCTAGTGGTGAATTCGTCGCAGGGCGGCGGGAGCAAGGATACCTGGGTGCTGCGGGAAGGCAACGGTGAGGACCGCGTGGCGAAAATCACCAGCTTTGAACGCAAGGCTGGCTGAGAAAGCATGGGAACGATGAGGCCACCGAGAAACTACTTCATGAAAACATTCCGGCGGGAGGCCGGGATGCTTTCGCGCGTGGCGGACAGCTTGTACTGGATGAGCCGGTATCTGGAACGCGCGGAGCACACCGCGCGGCTTGTGGACGTGGAGTTGCAACTGTGGCTGGATCAATCGCCGGAAACGGGAGCGGGGCGCTGGAGATTTCTGCTGGAAGGATTGCATGCGCCGGGGGCGAAGGGCGCGGTGGACGCGGCGAAGTTGATGAATGCGCTGGTATTCAGCCGCACGAATGCGTCCTCGATCGTGTCGTGCATCGCGACGGCGAGGGAAAATTTGCGGCACGTGCGGGAACAATGCAGCTCGGAGATGTGGGAGCAACTGAACCGGTTGTACCTGGATGTGATGCAGACGAATCCGGATGAGGCTTGGATGCTGAAGTCGCACGGATTTTTCAGGGCGGTGCAGGAGGGCGCCCACCTTTTTCAGGGAATTACCGATGCGACGATGAGCCATGGGGAAGGCTGGCAGTACATTCAGCTGGGGCGGTACGTGGAACGGACGGACACGCTGGCTTCGTTGATGGAAGCGCATTTCAAACGAAATGCGCAGCCGGCGGATCAAGTGGTGGAAAGTGCGGAGTACCTGGAATGGGTGGCGTTGTTGCGAAGCTGCCTGGCGTTTGAGGCGTACTGCAAAGCGTATACGGCGGAGATCCGGCCGCTGCGCGTGGCGGAATTCCTGATTCTGACGCCGGAGTTTCCGCATTCGGTGCGGTTTTCGGTGGACCGCATCAACGCGGCTCTGCACGTCATCGGAGACTTGACGGAGCGGCGGGAGAAATCGCCGACGCGCATTGCGGGAAGGCTGCGGGCGCAGCTGAGCTTCAGCCAGATCGAGGAGATCATGGGGCAGGGGCCGCACTCGTATCTGGAGAATGTGCGGAGTGAATGCGCGGCGATTCACAGCGCGATTCACGAGATTTATTTTGACTATCCGATTGAGTCGGAGATGGCGTCGTAATTTTTCGAACGGAGTGATATGGCGTATTCGGTGCGGCACATCACGCGGTTTCGGTATGAACCGGCGGTGCGGGAAAGCGTGATGGAGGTGCGGCTGCAGCCGCGAACGGATATGCGGCAGCGTTGTCTTTCGTTTTCGCTCGACGTGACTCCGCGGGCCAACATCATGGTGTATAGGGATTTTTTTGGGAACGCCGTGCACCACTTTGATATTCCGGGGCAACATGAGGTGGTGGAAGTGGCGGCGCAGGCGATTGTGGAGGTTCTGCCGCCGACGCCTTCGCTGGCCACTTATGCATGCGATTGGGAAGAGCTTGATGAGCGCGTGGCGGAGGGGGATTACTGGGAGATGCTGCTTCCCAGCCATTTCGCGCGGCCGACGGAGCTATTGGAAAAGTTGCGGGCTGAGCTGAAGCTTCGGCGGCAGGGGAATCCGCTGGAGTTGCTGCAGGAATTGAATACGGAACTGTATGAATCTTTCGAGTACGCTCCAAACACGACGAAAGTGGATTCGCCGATTGATGATGCGCTGGAGGCGCGGCGGGGAGTTTGCCAGGATTTCGCGCACATTATGATTGCGCTGGTGCGGCAGCTGAAAATTCCGTGCCGGTATGTGAGCGGGTATTTGTACCACGAGGACAAAGTGAAGGACCGCTCACCGGCCGGCGCGACGCATGCGTGGGTGGAGGCTTATCTCGGAGAGATGGGATGGGTGGCGTTTGACCCGACGAACAATTTGCCGGGCTGTGAGCGGCATATTCGCGTGGCCGTGGGGCGCGACTACGCCGATGTTCCGCCGACGCGCGGCGTGTACAAGGGAGAGGCGGCTAGCGAATTGAGCGTGCTTGTGTCGGTCGCCCCGATCGATGCGCCGGAGCCAGAGGAATTGCCGCCCGTCATGGTGATACGATCCAAACCATTGAACTCGGCTTCGAGTTTGGCGCTTGACCACCAGCAGCAACAGCAGCAACAACAATAAAAATATTCGTTAAAGCTCGATGCGTGTGCCCAGGACTGCGAGAAATTTCGCGAGCCAGGCTGGATGTGCTGGCCAGGCTGGCGCGCTGACGAGATTTCCGTCGGTGATGGCTTCGGTCATGGCGAGATTGACGTACGTGCCGCCGGCGCGGGTGACATCGGGACCGACGGCGGGATAGGCGCTGCACTTCTTCCCTTCCAGGACGCCGGCAGCTGCGAGAATCTGCGCTCCGTGGCAAACGGATGCGATGGGTTTGTTGGCCTTTGAAAAGTGATGGACGATTTCGATGACGCGCGGGATCAGCCGAATATATTCGGGGGCGCGGCCGCCGGGGAGAACGAGGGCGTCGTACTCTTCAGGCTTGATCTGATCGAAGGTGGCGTTGAGAGCGAAATTGTGGCCGCGCTTTTCAGAGTAGGTTTGGTCGCCCTCGAAATCGTGGATAGCGGTGCGGACGGATTCGCCTGACTTTTTGCCGGGGCAGACGGCGTGAACGGTGTGGCCCACCATCAGGAGCGCTTGGAATGGGACCATCACTTCGTAATCTTCAACGTAATCGCCGACAAGCATCAGAATGGATTTCTTGGACATGAGCGCCTCCGGAAAGCGAAAAGGATAGCAGAAAGAAGATGCGCGGCCGAAGGCCGCCGGTACGATCGTATACAGAAAAAATAAGGGCGGCCCAGTCGATCGGGCCGCCCTTGTATCAGGGAACGTTTACGCGCCTGAGGTAGCGTTGATTTGTGGCGCTTCGGCGACAGACACATGCTCGGTGGAATCCTGGATGGTGAGCCGGTCGGTGCGCATTTTGTCCCATTCGAGCAGCGTCAGGCCGTAGGAAGCGAACAGGCGGCGGATGCGCGCCGAGTCCCAGCGCAACACTTTTTCGAGAACCGGGACGAGCACGCTCATGGCGTTATCGCTGATGACGGTGCGCTTGGCGACGCGCGTGATGAACTTGGCTTCGGAGACGGCGATCGTGAGCCCGTCATATTGATTGACGTGCATCATCACGGGAATATCGGAACTGCCGTCGCCCATGTAGATGATCTGGTCGTGGCTGATGCCGAGGCTCGCGCGGAGTTCCTCGAGCACGGTGATTTTGCCCCAGCCGGCCGAGGCGCGAATGATGGAATCCACTTCGCCGGTGGCTTCGTTGTAGCGAAAGCGCGTGCCAAAGATGCGATTCGGGGGAACGATGCCCTCGAGCGCCGACTGGATAATTTCCTGCGGCGCGGCGGAGATCACGTTGAAATGAAATTTGTAGCCGTCCGCAAGATTTTCGAGCGCGCGCGCAAACAGCGCGACGTCGTTCTTCAGGCGGATGCGTTTGCCGGTTTCCGCGAGGTGTTCGCGGCGCACGCGGCGGAAATCCGGGTCATGGAGAATCAGGTAGCTGAGCTCCGCGCCCTGTTGGACGAGGTTCATCTCCGCCAGGCCCTTGACCTTGTCATGGAAGCCGTTAAAGCCGATGAGTTCGCTCAGCACCACTCCTGAGTCGTTGAAGCTGAGCGTCTGGTCGAAATCGCTGGCCAGTAAGAATTGTTTGGTCATGTACTAGTACTCCTGTTGCTGCCTTTCTTGGCGAGTCCGCCCTGGGAAGCCTCCCGCAACCTCTCTACCAACACCATACCCGCGTTACTCCCCAGGTGCCCCACGAATTATTTTGATGGGTGCTATGCGTTAAAAGTGTGAACGATTCATTATACCTTGATTAGATGTGCCGTACCTATAAAAGGTTAAAAGGAAAGGAGATGGGCGTTCCAGAACGCAACATAATGCAGCAAGTTTCGTAGGCAGAAAGACATAGCTAGGGGCGAAGAAGAGGAGAAACCAAGCGACGAGAGGGGGGCCCTCTACCTTGACAATGGATCCGGCGAAGCCGAAGTCGGGGTTGCCAACTAAAGCCTAATAGCGTCCATTTTAGGCTTTTCGTAGACGTCATCCTCGCCTGGGTAGCGGAGGCGGTCCTCGAAGCGGCCAGTCTCTTTTGCCAGCGCCCAGACCAGGCTCTCCCCGGCAGGAACTGTCTTCGGCTCGCTGCGAAAAACGGGATCCTCAAACGCCAGCGAAGCGTCAATCCATTGCCACCCGGCAGTCTCGAAGGCCGCCATCACGTCGGGAAGCACGAAAGCATTCAAAGGGTTGAAATGCATCAGCAGCGTGTGGCGAATGTCGCGGCCCAGCACGTCCAGAGCAAGCTGCCGGTAAAACGCCGCGCGATCCAGGAGATGCCCGATCAAGTAGTCACGATAAGGGGCGACTGGTGACTTCGGGTCTTTCCCGAGACGGTCGACGAAGCGCTGACTGACGTACCAGTCGGAAGCGTCAATGGTGACGTGGCCGACGCGGTAGCCGCGCTCCTTCAGCAACGCGCGAAAGCGGTCGCGCTTCTCCGCGGTGTCGCCTTCCTTCAAAAACGGATAGCGAAACAACGCGGTGCGGTTGTGATACGGAGCGATTACTTTTTCATTCTTCAGAAAATCGACGGCAAAGTCGGCGTAGCTGGTCTGCTCGCCATAAAATTTATGTGAATAGGAATGATTGCAGATGAGGTGGCCCGCCTGGTCCCAGGCGGAAACCAGTTTGGCGCCGTCGGCGTCGTCCACACGCATCCCACAAACGAACAGGGAGGCGCGGACGTCTTTCGCGGAAATCGCTTTCAGAATGCGTCCGTTGGCCTCCTGCCATCGGACGATGGAGCCCAGTGAGAGCGTGGGATCGTCCATCGTGAGCGCGACCTGGGGACGCGCGGAATTGTTGGGAGTGGTCTTCGGCGTAGTGCTTTGCAGAAAAGAGAAAGCACGAAGCTCGGGCGGGAGGAGTTGAGAATAAGCCGCGACCGAGGCGGCTTTTACGGTAGAAGAGAGGAATCTACGACGTTTCATGGCAGCGACCTCAGTAAAAAGAGTCCAACCACTCTCGGGCGCGAGTGAAGAAGGACGAGTACGAGGGCAAGGATGTCGATGAGGACGAAGTGGAGCGAGGCTGCTCCACAGCGTCGTCTGTGACGATGTAGGGTTCGCCCGTGCTCGGATGAATGTAGAGTGAGCGCATTTCCGCGCGGTTGAGCGGGCGAGCGCCGCGCCGACCAAACACGGCGAGCTGGTTCCCGGATTCATCCACCGCCCTGTCACGATCAATACCTTTGGAAATGGCCAGCGCGGGGCCGCGCGTGTGGGCCGTGGCAATGAGTTTAGGCGTGGGTCGCGGGCTAAATCCCGAAAAATGCGCGGAGTCATCCCACGGAGAGAGAATTTGCAGGACGCGAAGCCCGTTCTTCCCGTCGGCAACGAAGGCGAACGCGCTGGCTGCAACCATTCCAATCTTGACGTCGTTCACGTCGTTGAGCTGGCCTTCTGCGCTAAAGATTTGATCCAGCTTAGGCGCGTCGGGTTTTTCAACGTCAACAATCGCAATTCCCTGCTTCCCTGCCGAAACGTACGCGTACGTGCGAGCGACGTAAACGTTTCGAGCATCTTCGACAGGAACGAGCGCATTTGCGACGGGCTTCGGCTGGGAAAGATCGGTAACGTCGAGAACCTTTAGGCCGTCGCGATCCACGACAAATGCGTAGCGGAATTGCACGGCGATGCCACGAGGATCGTTGAGCGCGGGCGCACCGATGTTGGCCGTCACGCGCGGAGCAAGCGGATTATCGAGATCTACCACAACAAGCGCCTTGTCCGTGAGGACGTAGGCGTATGTCCCGACGATGGAGATGCGGCGCGCGCCTGTGAGCACGCCGCCGGGATTGAAAGCTAAAGCGCGCTTCAAGAAATTGTTGGCAGGATTGCCGTCGAGTAGCGTGCCTACGCCGGGACTTTTCGATTTGAGACTCGGGTCGCCGATGATCACGAGTCCTTCTTCTTTGTCCGCGACGTAGAGGAAGCCATACAGCAGATGGATGGCTTGCTCCTCGTTCTCCGGCAATGGCTGCCGCAGTGGATCGACACCGAGCGTCGTCGGAGAAGCAACGGCTAGAGCGTTTTTCGTCGGAACGTAAAAACGCTGGCCGATGGGCGAAACCGGCGCGGTGGACATTTTCTCTGAGAACCCTTTGTTATCAATGTTGGCGATGTCAAAGACGCGAAGACCGCCCGGTCCCGTCGCGGCATAGGCATATTCGCCGCGAGCCTGGATATCAAGGACGTTGCCCGTGTGTTCTGCGGCGGTGCTTAGTTCGCGGTGATGCTCCAGGAATTTCTTGTAATTGTCCGGATAGGCGACGCGCTGTAGATCGCTGCCGTAGATGGCTTCCGGCTCATCGTGTTCCGCGACGGCGACCGCTTCGAAACCTTTATTGCCCGTGGCTACGTAAACGTAGCGGCCCATGAAATTCATGAAGTTGGTGCCCTGCAACAGCAGTTGCGCCATCCACGCGTTATTGTCATTCTGCGCGGAGACGTGGCAATCGCTGCACTGCTTCGTTTCTTTGGCGCGCACCGTATGTGGCACGAACGTGGAAAACGCCTGGCCGGAAAAACCGGGCGTGGAAATGGTTTGCTGCGTGTAGTAAAGCCACTCGCGATTGGCATTTTGCGAACTCACCAAGACCGCGCAAGACGATCGCGCGGGAGCGACGCGGTGGCCGGTGACCGTGCCGTCCACGCCCAGCATATAGATGTCATCGCGCAGAACCTGAAAGTTGTAGCTGGTGTAATTTCTCGTGAGCAAGCCTTCGTTGTGCAGCATCGGCTTACGCGCATTTGCAGTCATCTGTAAATGGCAGCCGAAACAGGTGGGCGTCCACGACGTGTGGCACGAATAGCAAGTCATACTGCTATTCGCATGGGCGAGGGTTGCGTCATCGCTGGGCATTTGCGAGGGAACGACACCGTTTTTGTTCAGCAGTTTCGCGCGCATCGACTTCATGCTGAAGTGCACGTTGCCGGGAGTAATCGTGTCCAGCGTCTGAACGATTTCCCATTCCTTATTTTCCTCCGACATCGAACGCTGAATCACTTTGTCGCCGCGCCACTCGAATCGCCGCAAACCCCACGGCGTGCGCAGCGTGTCCAAATGTCGCCCGCCTTCCGGCGCTGCGGGCCCTGACGTGATCAGCGCCGCTTTCTTTCGAATCGTGCCGTGGCAGTCAATGCAATCAATTTCCACTGCGGCTCGCGGCTCGCCGTAGATTTTTCCGTTGCCGTGATTGTCCTGTGCGAAATGGCAATCGTTGCACTGCATCCCTTTTTCAAGATGGATGTCGGCCAGATGGACGGCCTTCCCGAAGCGGTCTGGATCATCGAACGCGATTTTCCCGCCGTCTTTATCGAGCCAGTTCCCTTTGCGATCGTGATTGAAAACGGCGCGGAACACCCAGCCATGACCATGGAAGTCCGCGAACTGTGTAGCCTTCAATTGTTTGTTGAATTCCGCGCTGCCAACATTTTCCAGAAACTTTTCATCGCCCCACAATCCGCGGACAGCTGCTCCTTCGGGATTACGCACAAACGATTGGTAGCGCTGCTCTTCAGTGGGATTGCGCTGCTCTTTCGGATACATTTTGTCGCCGTCAATTTCGTTGTCCCACCATGTGAGTCCGAAATACGTTGTGACCATATTCGTTCCGGGGTGAATGTGGCAAATCATGCATTGGCTCGACGGAATGGAACGCGTGAACGTGTGCCGGATGGGGTGGCCGGATTCATTTTTCCGAATTGTGGGATCGGACGAGGCACTGAAGCCGGAGTGCCCAAATCCCGCGTACGCGCCGGAGTGCGCCGGATCGCGGTCGTTTGCGTAAATCACGTGGCATGCGGTGCAGCCGCTTGCGCGGTAGTCTCCAGGATGATCGTCGGTGCCGGGCAGAGAAAGAATCGGATCGAGCAAACGTGTTTTCTGCAGGCCGAGAAAAACGGGATCGGTGCGAAGCTCCGTGCCGAACCCGCGGTCGCTGAGTTTGTCATCGGGTTTCCCCGGATCCTCTTCGCGGGTGGGATTGCCGATTTCCGCTTTCTTGCGCCCGCCCCGCTCAAAAACCCGCAAGACATTCCCGGGCTGCGAAGTTTCCCAGCGAAAAAGAGGATCGAGTTCCGGAAGGACTCCCTTGGCGCGCGTCTCCTCTGGAGTGGGACTCGGAAACGTTTTGATGGATTTCGGCTTTCCATCGCGGTCGTAGCTTTCGCCGAAACGTGCATTTTTTGTCGGATAGCCGCCATTGTTGTAAAGCGCGGCGCCCCACAGCAATCCGGCGTGCGTCATCATGCTGGTAGACACAGCGCGGGTTTCGGTGGCGTGACAGCCCAATGTGCCGCACGTCTCCGGAGCCACACGCAGATCACCGGGGTTGACGAACTTGATGTACTCCGCGGATTCCTTCAGCCACTTGGTGTAGGTGCGCTCGGGAAGCGCGGAGCGATTTCGGAAGGAAGGATCACGCGGCTGGACGTGCGCCTTTTCTTTCGCGGAATTGTATTCGGCAGAATTCGGTGCGGTACCCGGCGCAAGGGAAATGGAGACGTTGCCACCGTGGCAATCCGTGCAACCGAGGCGAACGGTCTTCGTGGGATGCATCGTCGGCTCATCGGTCGAGGTGTGGCAGGAAATGCAGCCAGCGGATTTGCGGTCGGCTTCTTCCTGGGATTGGCCGCGGAAAAAGTTTGGCGATGCGTCTCGCGATGGATGAGCGCCGGAAGCGGTCGGAGCGGAGCGAAGAGCGAATAATAAAGATAACGCGGAGACGCCGAGTGCGCTGAGAACTCGCAGAGGAGAGGGAACGCGTAGGCGTTTGTTGGTCATGATGCGCGCATCTCAGAACGTAAGCTTTACCGAGCCGAAAAGCGAGAACAGCGTGCGGCTCGTATAAATGTCTATGAAACCCTGACCGGGCTGAAGGGCGGAAGCGCCGCCGGTGAGGACGACGTTTTCCGAGAGCGGCGGGCGGTATTCGACGCCGACGCCGAAATCTTCGCCAATCGTGTGGTGAATCGGAGACTGAAAAAGAATGAATTCCAACGGCTCGGTGCGTTCGAAGCGGAGATAGTTAAAATTCGCAAAGCCTTTCAGCTTGGGCGTGATATCAAAATCGGCGCCGGCATTCGCGATAAAGATGCCGGGGTTGACGAAATTGGCCTGGCCTTCTTCTTTGCTGGAGCGCAGAGATGGAATCAGGCTACCGGACGAGGTGAGCAGAATGCCGGAACCGAGGAGCCGAATCGCTTCCCGGTTCCAAAAACTGAACAGACCGCCAGCAAAATTGGGAAGATCATCGATGGCGTCGAAGCCGCGTGCACGGCCATCGCGAGGATTGGCGTCGCCGGAAGTGTAGAACGTCGAAACGCGGTAGCGGATCCAGTCCTTATCGTAGGAGAGTTCCACTGCGGCCATCTGCGCGTTGATGGTGACGGGCCTTCCCGCGATGGGATTGAACGTGTCTTCTCCCACGGCTTGATAAAAAGCGTGGGTGAGATTGAGGCGGCGAATGTGGCCGCTGCCCAGCCAGCCGAAATAGCCGACGCGGATGCCATGAAGAATCGGGCCGGCACCCGGATTCTGATTGATCACGTTGCCGACGGGCGCAGGGCGGACCAGGAAACCGTTGTCGTCATAGTGCAGGCTGGGATCGTCTTTGTTCCACGCGCCGACGAATTCCGCCGTGTAGCCGGGGAAAAAGAAATCCTGCAAGTACACGTTGCCGAGGACCACCTGCTGATGGCGGCGGTCGAAGGTGTTGAGGCCGCTGTTGGTGTTTTTCTCGAGAAGATGAAAATAGGCGACGTTGTATTCGATGCGATCGGAATGGAGATCGCCGAAGATTCGCAACGCAGGCTGCTCGTCCACGAAAAGAAAGCCGCGGAAATCGGCGTTGAATTGCTGGATGCCCGCGCGCGCGGAAATGAAATCATAGTTGGGGCCAAGATCGTGGAGTTTCACTTCGACGAAAGCTTCCTGCAGGCCGAGGTGATCGTCAAAGCGATTGGTTCCACTTCGAGGGCTGGGGCCTACGATGCCCAGTTCTCGCACATCCAAATCGTTCAGGCTGATCTCGGGCGTGATTCGAATGCGCCAGTCCACAGGCTTGAAGGAAGCATCGCCATGAAATAAATCAAAACTGAAGCGCAGCGTTTGATCGAAGAACGCTTGCTCGCCGCGCCCGAAGAATCCCGAACTGCCCGGGCGCTCCGCGCTGACGTTGCTGGGGGAAGGGACGCGGCGGCCGTCAAAAAAAGTTTCGGAGGAAGCGGTGATGTTCAGAAAGGTTTGCTGGCCGAGAAATGCCGGCCAGATCGGCTCATCGCCCTTGAAGCGATTGCGGTTGAAAGGATCGTACCAGTGGGGCTTGGTATAGATGTATTCGCCTTTTTGCGAATAGCGGCGATAGTCGGGTTGCTCGAGAGCCCAGCGATTGGGAACGGTGTTGTAGATGTCGGCGACCGGAGGCAGCGCGTCCGGCGAAATATTTTCAATGTAGCTGGGATCGGAGTCGAGACGATGGCGAAACTCGCGATAGGTGCCGAAGGAAGGTTGCCCTTCGGCGGAAAGTGCGGGACCTAGCTCGGGGAGACGCGGGAGGCGGGAACGCGCTTCCATGGCTGCGGCGGTTACGAGAGAGATTTCCAGAGTCAGTACTTCGTTGGGCTGAAGAGCGACATCGGAAAGAACGAAAGGCGCGTAGTCCTTGGCTTCGACGCGAAGTTCGTAATGGCCTGGTGGCAAGGGGAACAACCGAAAAACGCCCTCCGCCGAGGCAGTGCCGGAAAAGAGCCGGCCGGACTGCAGATTGCGCACCGTAAGCGCGGCTCCGGGGACGGGCAGCGCGATGTTGGAAAAGCCTGCATCGCGTACGATGCCATCGAGCGCGGCCGTGTTTTGCGCCTGCTGGCGAGGAATGCGCGTGGGGGAACCTTGTTCGTGGGATTGCGCTGCGGGGCTCTGCGCTGGCGTGGATGTCTGCTGCCGCGGAGTTGCAGCGCCGGGCGGGGAAGAAAGGAACGAAAAACAGCAAGCCGCGCAGAACGCGCGTCGCACTCGCCGCGGGGAGAAGAAGTTCATGCGCTCGGCCTAAATGAATGGCTGAAAAAATCGGAATCGCGTACTAGATAACAATATCGAGAAGCAACGAGCAACAGTTTTCCCCAGCGGGGAGACACATTCGATAACGCGCTCTGACGCTTCCGCCATTCACCAGTACGCCGCAAGCGGCGGGCAAATCCGTTGAGCGCTCCTGAATGACTGTGATACGAAGAAATGTACTCCCACGATGAAAATTGTTCACACACTGCGAAAGCCGGCGGAATCCCGGCACGCGCTGCAAGCCCGCCAGGAGACGCTGGCGCTGGGCGTGGCTCTGGCGTTGGGAATCGCCGGGGCGCTGTTGATGTTGTTGATCGGATGCGGAGGCGGTGGCGGCACAACAGTTGCGCCGCCAATCATTCCGCCGGTGCAGGCACTGCAAGTGGCCGACGTACAGAATGTTGTGACGGCGGCGGTGAATTCGGTGAATGTGGACATGGTGGTCGCGGTGGTGGACCGCGCGGGATTTGTGCTGGGAGTCTTTCGAACGCAAAACGCCCCGGCCACGGCGATTGGAAATTTCGGGCAGACGCAAGACGCAAATGATGTGGCTGTGGCGCTTGCGCGGACGGGCGCTTTTTTCAGTAATGATCAAGCTCCGCTCTCGTCCCGCACCGTGCGCTTCATCAGCGGGATTCATTTTCCGCCCGGCGTAACGAACCAGCCGCCTGCGGATCTCTACGGAATCGAAAACACGAATCGCGGCTGCACGCTGATCAATAGCCCAGCGTTCGAAAACGGGATTCCTCCGTCGCTGGCGCTTGGCGGCGGATTCGGGCTCGGAATTCTCACAGGAAAAGCCGACATCAACGATTCGAATGCAGCCGACGTGAATCCCGGCGGCGTTCCCATTTTCTATAAAAATGTTGTGGTTGGCGGAATCGGTGTCGTGACTTCCTCTAGCAATCTGAATGTCGCGGAATATGCCGCGTTCGCCGGCAGCACCACGCAGCGCGGTGGTCCGGGAGACAATTTTGGCCCGACGCCCGCTGCGCCTGGAGTGGTTTTCATTGGCGGAATTGCCTTGCCTTTCGTGGATCAAATTTCACTGCCTTCCGGTTTTTCCGGAGGGCCGGTTGCAGGTACGGGAAGTTTCTTGGTCGCTCCCGCAAACAGCCAGGGACAGCCGCCCGAAGGCGACTTGATCACTCCCGCGCCAGGGCCATTGGGAGGATTGAGCGCAGCTGATGTAACGGGCATTCTAAACAATGCTGAAGCGACGGCCAACACCACGCGCGCGGCGATTCGATTGCCGCTCGGTTCGAAAGCACGGATGGTGATCGCCGTCGCGGATCTGGATGGAACCATCATTGGATTGCGGCGCATGCAGGATTCCACGGTGTTCAGCATTGACGTCGCCGCAAGCAAGGCGCGAAACATGGTGTACTTCAATAGCGCTTCACGAACGGCAGCCGACCTGAACGGCGTGCCGATGGGCACCGCGGTCACGAATCGCACCATCAGTTTTGGAGCACAGCCGCTCTATCCACCGGGAATCGATGGTTCCAGCGCCGGTCCATTTTTTAGTTTATATGCGATGGATGTTGCAAATCCCTGCACGCAAGGATTCCAAAGCGGAGCGGCGAATTCGAACAAGAGCGGAATCGTTTTCTTCCCTGGCAGCGCGGGCTTGTATCGCAACGGCACTCTGGTGGGCGGATTGGGAGTGAGCGGTGACGGCGTAGACGAAGACGACTACGTGACGAATGGCGGAACGGCAGGACTCGAAGCACCGACAAATATTCGGGCCGATCAAATCATGGACCAGGGCGTGCGGCTTCCCTATTTCAAATTCCCCAGAAATCCCACCGACTGAATCCCGAAATTATCTGCGAGGCGCTGATTTTTTGCCGTGGGCCATTTTGGTCAGGGTTTGTGTGTAGGCCTTGATGGTTTCCGGAACAGCGTGGCTGTAAACAAACTGTCCTTCGCGGCGGCAGTCGATCAGTCCAGCTTCGCTCAAAATTTTTAAATGGTGTGAAACCGTTGCCGGAGTAACCCCGCGCATCGAGACGATCTCGCCACAGTTCATGTGGTCGTTGTTCGAGATAGCTTCAAGAATCCTAAGGCGCGTCTCGTCGGCCAGAGCTTTCGATATTTTTTCCACCTGAGCGCGGTCCATAGGTCTCCCCGAAGTGTAACGGACATCTCCTCGTCCCGCCAGAGAGGCCCCAGCAGCAAAATCCGCCCAAACAATCATGCAACCGAATGTTTCGATGTTCATCTAACTATCGAAATGAAGGAAGCCGGGGAAGCGGGTCAAGACGGGTAGCAGCAAAGGCTTCCCGAATAAGGCGAACTAAACAGGAGACGACCATGAAGAGACTCGAAGGGAAAGTGGCACTGGTTACGGGCGGAAACAGCGGCATCGGGCTGGCAACGGCCAAGCGGCTACAGGAAGAGGGCGCGAAAGTTGCCATCTCCGGCCGCAGCAAGAAAACACTGGATGAAGCGGTGAAAACAATTGGAAATGGCGTGGTGGCAGTGCAAGCAGACGTGGCCAAGCTCACGGAGGTGGACAAGCTGTATGCGGAAGTCTCAAAGAAGCTCGGCAAAATCGATGTGTTGTTCGTGAACGCGGGAGTCGCAAAGTTCGCGCCACTCGCCGATACGTCCGAGAGCGTGTACGACGAACAGTTTGACATCAACATCAAGGGAGCGTACTTCACGATCCAGAAGGCGTTGCCGTTTCTAAATGACGGCGCGTCCATCATCTTGAATACCAGCGTGGCGGATCGCAAAGGCACGGCGGGCGCCAGCGCGTATTCGGCGACCAAAGCGGCGCTGCGTTCGCTCGCGCGGACGGCAGCGGCGGAACTGGTGGGGCGCGGCATCCGCGTGAACACCGTTGCTCCGGGGCCGATCGTGACGCCCATTTTTGGAAAAACCGGGCTTCCACAAGAGGCGATCGATGAATTCGCAAAAGATATCATTGCCAAGGTTCCGATGAAGCGATTTGGTCAGCCGGAGGAAGTAGCCGGAGCGGTGGCCTTCCTGGCATCGCAAGACGCGTCATACATCACGGGCGTGGAGATCAACGTGGACGGGGGAATGGGCCAGATATAAATAGTGGTTCCAGCGGTGTATGTCGAACGAGGCGGGCGCGAGCTCGCCTCGTTTTGTTTTTGAAAGGCAGTCATTTGGAGCCGCCGGAGGGATCGGGGGACGCCGCCGAATTCACGTCCAGAAACCATTTGTGCGCGGTGTCATTCGGAGCGTAACAGTTGCCGTCCGGTGCGTACTTCGCAGGGCAGCGCGCGGTGAACTCTTTGCGGCGCGGCGATTGCGCGAATTGCCAGACGGCAGCGTTGCCGATTCCACTTGATGAAGGCGGGGGCGGGGTATCCGGGAAAGCGCAGCCGGGTGATGGCGGACACGAATCGTTGTAGGCCCAGATGGTGAAGTCGTGTGAGGCGGCGTTGTCGCGAATGTCATCTGCTGTGGTAATGGTCAAGCCAGGGCTTTCCTTGACTGGCATGCCGGAGCAATAGACGCCGGAGCTAAGGCCTGCTTTTGTGAGTTCGTCGTGCCACGCGCGAAGATAGGCGTGGTAGGAGGCGGGCAGCCGGCCACCTTCTTCGATATCGAGAAAAATGATCGTGCCGGGAGCAAAGCCTTCGGCTTTCGCGGCGGCTGCGGCATTTTTTCCGTCTTGAACTCCTTTGGCGATGGCTCCCGCTTCATTTTTGAACTCCTTGCTATCGCGGCCGCGGTAAAGAACGAGAAAACCAAAACCCTGTGCAAGGAAGAGCTTGCGCTTGCCGCGCCAACTGTTTGTTTTTTCTCCTGGGGGCGGGCTCAGCCAATAACTAGCGAACGTGAAGGATTTGCGAAGGATAGGAAGCGCCGCGTCACCGGGGTAAATGTTGCGGTCGAAGCCGAGATAGAAGTTCTGGCTGCTCTTTGGAGCCATTGCGGCTTGCGGGGAGATGCCGAAAGCTAAGAAGTTCGCGATGATAAGAATCGCGGCAGCAGGAACGGCTCGGAGATTTGATGTTTTTCCAGGCATCGAATTGTCACCAACTTTTTGCATCGTAAGAGCGGCAACTGGGCCCCGACCGGGTCAGGGTAAACTTGGCGCACTCCATATTAACCCTCGCGGAGTTTGTGGCCGGCGAGATTGCCGAGGCCGTCGTAGGCGGCATATTTGTAGGTTTCACTGAGCGTGGGATAGTTGAAAACCTGTTCGATGAATTCGTCGATCGTAAGTCCGTTGTCGAGAACCATCATGCCGATGTGAATGAGTTCGGTGGCAATTTCGCCGATGATGCTTACGCCGAGGAGTTTTCTATCGCCGCGGGCGAAGATGAGTTTGAGCATGCCTGCGGTGTCGCCGGTGATGTGCCCTCGCGCATTATTTTCGTAAAGAGCGCGGCCAACGACGTAATCAAGTTTCTTTTCCTTGCAGGATTCCTCGGTCTCGCCGGCCGCTGAAATTTCTGGAATGGTGTAGATACCCATGGGCAGAAGCGAGGCGACACGCTGTTTATACTTCAGGTGAAAGGCGTGGCAGATAGCGACACGGCCCTGCTCCATCGAAGTGGAAGCTAAAGCGGGAAAACCGATCACATCACCAGCGGCGTAAATGTGGGGAACGGCGGTGCAATAGTGTTCGTCCACGGCGATGTAGCCACGGTCGTTGATGGAGAGACCGGTTTTTTCCAGCGCGAGGCCGTCCACGGCGGCGCGGCGCCCGGCGGCGAAGAGCGCGGCGTCGGTTGCGAGGACTTTGCCGCTCTTCATGGTGAGGCGAACCCCGGTTGCGGAGTTTTCGGTTTTAACGGGGCGCTCGTTGAACCAGAAGTGCATGCCGAGCGCCGCTAAGCGGTCACGCAGACGATCCGAAATTTCGTTATCGAGAAATGGAAGAAGGCGATCGCGGCCATCCACGAGAGTGACGTCAACGCCGAGGGCTTTGAAAATGGAGGCGTATTCACAACCGATGACGCCGCCGCCGATCACGGCGAGGCTCTTGGGGATGCGGTCCATCTGCAGAAACGTGTCCGAGTCAAAGGTATGAATGTCGTCGAAGGCGATCTCCGAGGGGCGATGCGGCTTGGAACCGGTGGAAATGAGAATGACATCGCCTTTCAGGCGGCGCGTGCCATTCGGTCCCGAAACAGCGACGGTGTGCGAATCTTCGAAGGAGGCCTGGCCGCGAATTAGTTCGATCTTGTGTAGCGCGAGATTTTTCAGGATGCGCTGGCGCTCCATGTCCACCACTTCGCGCTCGTGGTGCATGAAGTCGTGGACGGTGAGATTTTCTTTCAGCGAGTAGTCAATTCCGTAGAGGCCGCGTTGCTTCAAGCCGGAGAAGTAAAGCGCAGATTCGCGAAGCGTTTTGCTGGGGACCGTGCCGGTGTTGATGCAACTGCCGCCCATGTGCTCGGCGCGTTCGATGACGGCGACGCGCTTGCCGAAATACGCGGCCTGGGCGCCGCCCTTTTCACCGGCGGGCCCGCAGCCAATCACGATCAGGTCAAACGTGTCGCTTGCAGTCACGCATTCCTCCGCAGGTATCCCAGAGCTGGACCAGCTGGCTGTACTCGGGAGGATTGTAGGAGAACTGGGGTGCTGCCGTCGAACTTTCTTGCCAATGAGTAATGAACAGTCTCAGAGGGATAGGCGCGAGTCAGAGGACCGGGGAACGGTGGCCGATACTTCAGAAAGTTAAAGTAATACTTCAGGGATTTCATTGGGGACCCCCTACCACCCATTCGATGGATGAATGTCAAAACAAAGGGGATAGAAAATGGGCAATTTGTAAGTGGCTGAAAACACAGTGGCGACCGAATTTTGGTGCCGATGGGAAAAGAGGAGCACCCCCACTCCGAGCGGCTCTGAGCGCGGGAAGGTAGCAGCGCCTCCCACTCCCGGTTTTTTGTAAGTGTTGCATCTACAGGACTTATGTTTTTCGTAAGTCGTTTATTTGCAGCACCTGCGAGGGGGCGTGCAAGTGTTGCATCTAAAGGATTTACGGACGCTAACTGTTGGCAATAAGGTAACTGATAGGGAGGGATGGAAGGGGAAAGAGTTAGAAGGACCGCGTGGCGCGAGGGCATGACAGGCGAGGCACGAAAAAACAGTGCCAGCGCAACCAAACCATTATAGCGGGTCGGTACTCTTTCTCAAGTGATAACTCCAAGTGCTTTGCTTGCAGCGGGTTGGCGGAGTCCTCCGCGACGCTGAGGATTGCAAGTGTGTCTGGAATGGGCCTCAACAGAAGGTTGGGACGCCACGCTCAGCGGGCAGCGCTGCTTGGTCCCTGGGTGCTAGCTTCGGCGACATAGAATGCGCATCAGCCCATATAGGGCACGTGCATTCGGCGAACCATCTGGGCCACCAGAATCTGAAGGAATTGGCATCGCGGGAGATCAGGACGTCATAATTGCCCGTCCCGTAAGGCGCGCAACACCTCGGGGGGTAATTGAGTTGGGGGCGCGGTCGCGAGAAGCAGTTTTTCAAATTGGCGCGCCGGGTCCAGCCGCGATTGAACGGCGCTTTTCGTTTTGAGGGTTACGGTCCCTCCATAGGCGAGCCATTCCCGACCGCCCGGATCGCGGAGAAACGCGCCGCGATAGCCCAGAGCGGGAGGGGCAGGCAAGTCTTCAACTGAGGGCTGAAGGCCCGCCCATAGGCTTTCCAATTCCCCGGCCGCCTGACCGGCAACGCTCCAGGTTGGGTCGGGGCGCCCGGAAAAGATGAGCGCGCCGCCGATCCATGAAGCCGTCTTCTTATCTGATTTTGATGTGGCCATGCATGACCACCATGAACGTGCAAAAGGTAGTGTAGGGGCTGCGGTTGGCAGTGCGCGGATCGGGGATCAGGTGATTGCTGTTATCCACGTTTCTCACGGGAGTGCCGCCCGGCTTATGGCTCCAAAAACCATTCCGCCCTTTCCGGAACCAGTGAAAGTCAACGCCAGGCCAGATAACCAAGGCAACGAGATGCCCCTCTTTGGGGCACTTGTTGTTGGCGCCCGGTGTGCTGATCAGGTCGTCTTTCACTGCGGCCGGACCTACGGATGCACAATTAAGCGCGGTGTACATGGAACCCGCGGCCAGGCCGGGCTGAGCGAAAGTGTCCGTCCTGTAATTTGTCGCATAATTGTAGCAATTATTGAAGGGCTGACGTTGCGGCACATTCCACCAGGCGGGCTCGTAGAGCGGGCCGCACTCACAATGATGATGATGCCGCCGCTTGTGGCGCTCTTTGTCTTTGTCTTCGGCGCGTTCCTTTTTAGATCGCGCGACTTCTTTCCGAAACATCTCGGGGAAGCCCGGTCCAAGCGAAAGCCCCCGAAGAAGACCGGCATCTCCAGAGATGAAATCCTCGAAGTGTTCGTCCTCGGCGCGGCGCGAAAAACGAGAGCCAAAGAGATTGCCGTGCAAATATCGAAAGCTGCGTGGCAAGCCGGCCGACACAGCACCGATTTGTTCGATTAGCAATCCGCGATAGCCAAGAATCAGATCAGGTTCTGATGCTCCCCGCCCCGCCAACTTGCGGCTAGGCCGCAGCCGACCCAAGATCTCGTCAGCCTCGGGGCCCTGCACCTCGATAACGGGATTGGGGCGTCCGCTGAAGATGTCAACCGTGATTCGAAGTGCCACGACAGGCCTCCTTCCGGCTAATCAAGAGAGTCCGCTTTGGACCTCGTGAACGTGAAAGAATTGAACCACCAAGTCCTTGACGGAATAGTGGCTGGGATGAGCAATTCGTTTCACGATTCCTCAGCCAGGTAGGAGTGCAAACTTGAGCCGCCGTTCCGCCGTTTGAGATTCACGCGGGAGATTTGCAGCGATCAACCGATGCAAGAGGAAGAAGAGGAAATGGTGCCCGGGGTGGGAGTCGAACCCACATGAGGAAAAATCCCCGGAGGATTTTAAGTTCCATTCAAACGAAGAATCAACAACTTACACTGTGTGCGATGAAATGCTACGGAACACTACAAGTGCAACGATTTTGTGGACTTAGTGCGATCTGCCGATACTCAGTAGCACTCGGCAGGGTTTGGTGGTGGGCACAAAACTGGGCACAGTCGGCAGCGAGTGTGCAATTGAACTCGCAACCGCGTCTATCGGAGGTCACAGAACACCTGCTTGCCATCCATGCCTCGCGATGGAATAATCCCGCCATGATAATTGGCGACCGCCTCCGCGGACTCCGCGAAGAAAAGAAACTCTCCCAGGGCGACATCGAAAAGCGTACTGGCTTGTTCCGATGCTACATCTCGCGCGTCGAGAACGGCCACACGGTTTCCTCCATCGAAACGTTGGAGAAGATGGCACGCGCGCTGGAAATCCCGATGTACCAGCTTTTCTACGATGGTGATGAGCCTCCCAAGCTGGCGAGTCTGCCCAAGCGGAAATCGTCAGACGAGATCGTCTGGGGTAGTTCAGGCAAGGACGCCCGAACGCTCAGCAAGTTCCGCCGACTGTTGGGCAAGACCAAGGAGCAGGGCCGCAAGATTATTCTTCTGATGGCGCAAAAGATGGCGCTTCGGTAGCGGCACGATTTTCTTTGCGAGTCATAATTCCCACTGAGCCCCCGAGTATCGCGCCGCGTTCCATAACGAAAGTTTCACTTGACACCATTTCAATCCAAGCGTAAATCTCCTGGAACGTAAGTTTCCCTCAATTGGCGATGCGCGTCCGTCGCTCGGCGGGACCTATCCTCGCTAACCAGTTGAAACGTAGTTGAACTATGCGCAGCCTGCATTCGAACGCAGGCGCGCTCTGGAATTTTTACCTCGGTCGGAGGCTTTATGCGAGTGTTCCCGCTTGCCGCTTCTTTATTCCTGTTTTTCTCCCAGTCCTCCTCTCAGCAAACCGCTCCCGTCGTCCAGCGCGATCCGCAGGCCGTCGCCCTTCTGCAAGCGTCCGTAAAGGCCATGGGCGGCACGGTCCCCTCGGACTCCGTCGCCACCGGCAACGTCACCATTGTCGCTGGCTCGCTCACCAGCAACGGCACCATCCAAATCCTCACCCGCGGCACCAACCAATCCTCCGAGCAAAGCACTCTCCCTGAGTCCACGTACACCGTGATCTATTCCCAAGGCCTCGCCGACGAAACCCTCAACTCCACCACCACCGGCATTCCTCTCGAACGCGCCGCCACCAGCCAATCCGTCTGCTTCCCGCTCCCGTTCCTCGCTGCCGCTCTCGCCAACGCGGACGACTCCATCCAGTACGTCGCCCTCGAAACCAGCGGCCAGCAATCCCTCCAGCACATCCGCATCCAGAACACCTTCGCGTCGCAGCCCAATCTTCAGCAGTTCGCCAGCTTTGCCATCTTCGACGTATGGCTCGACGCCAACACCAGCCTTCCTCAAAGGATTTCGTTCGCCCGCCGCAACGGCGGCGGCGCAACCCCCAGCATCTCCGTTGACGCTCTTTTCTCCGCCTACAAAACCACCTCTGGCGCCGCCTATCCCTCGCAAATCAACCTCTCGCTCAATGGCACGCCTTGGACGACGATCACCATCACCAGCGTCGCCTTCAACACGGGCCTCACCGATTCCAACTTCCCCATTCAATAGGGAGCCACCATGCGCCGCACAGCCGTCATTCTCGCTCTCGCACTTTTCGTTCTTGCACCTCGCACGCTCGCACAGACTGGCTTCCCCGCTTTCGGCTCCTTCGAACAAAGCCGCTTCGACGCCGTCAACCGCCAGAATCTAAACGCCATCTTCGCCATCCCCATCATGTCCACTGCAGCTAGGGGGCAGTCATTCCAATACAGCCTTGTGAACAACTCGCTCCTGTGGACGCAAACCACCGTCGGTTCCACGACATCATGGACTCCCGTGACCAATGCCGGCGGAACTCCCACTTGGGGTTGGAACTTTGGACCCGCCGTTTCGAGCGCGGGACAGCTCCATTTCCAAGTCACTTCCCATACCTGTAGGTATATTGACCCGAACACTGGAATGCAGGCCTTTGCCTCATATTCCATATACTCGGGCTTCAACTACAAAGACTGGCTTGGATCCGTGCATCCCTTTGGCGTCGTATTCACAGTTGCCAGCCAAAATGCCCAGACCTACTGTGGGATCACGAATGGCCCCTTCCCCACCGGTAGCTACTCCAGCGACGACACGGGGTTCTCCCTGAATGTTACGGGCCCTGGAGCCTACTCTGTGTTGGATCCCTCCGGGACAAAGGCCAACGCCGCGCCGGTGGACACAAACGGCAACTTCATCACCCAAACGGTCGTCAGCTCCACGGAGACGGACTACACCGACACGTACGGCCACCTTGCCTTGAAAGCTTTCACCAACACCTCGAACCCGAACATTCAATATGAGTGGCAAGACTCCAGCGGAAACTACAATAGCGGCGCCACGACCACCACCATGATGGTTTCCAGTCTCAGCATCAAGACCAATTTCAACTGTTCCGGGGTAAGCGAATATTCCGGCACCGCCAACCTGCCCACCGAAATCGATCTGCCAAACGGGCAGAAGTATCTGATTACCTACGAATCCACGCCCGGCAACTCCGGCTACTACACCGGCCGGGTTCAGCGCGTAACCTTCCCCACCGGCGGCTATTATGAGTACGACTATCCCACTACCGCAGGCGACGGAATCGTCTGCGGCACCGGCGCAGTGAACAGCCTAACCAGAGTCATGAACGACGGCACGAACACTTCCACCTGGACTTTTTCGAGCGTTTCCGGCCCCACGACCATCACCGCCCCTGTCATGCCCTACGACAATGGCGTCGCAAACAATTCCGTCTACACCTTCAACTCCAGCGGTCAGCAAACCACCGCGCAGTTTTATCAGGGCACCGTCAGCTCCGGGAATCTCAAAAGGACCGTCACCTCGACCTGGGCATCAAACGGCACGCCCGCCACCCAGATCACTATGCTCGAAGATGGCACCACAAAGAACGAAGTCGAAACCTCTTACGACTCCAACGGAAATCTTCTCTCCCTCAAGGAACACGACTGGGGCTCAGGCAGCCCCGGCTCAATCCTTCGAACGACAGCCATCACTTATCTCAACACCAGCGCCTACGTCGCCGCCAACATCTTAAACAGGCCCACAAGCGTGACCGTCACGGACAACGTTTCAGGCGTCGTCCACTCGCTCACGAACATCTCCTACGACGAATCGGCCTATACAAATTACGGAACATGCCATACCGGCGTTCCCCAGAACACAAGTAGCTGCACGAACACCGTCCGCGGCAATCCCACCACAGTGACCAGCTACACCAGCGCCGCCACGCAGACCGGGCCAATCACGCACCACAGTTATTACGATAATCTAGGAAACCTTGTCCGGGCGGACATGGACTGCTGCCAAAGCAAAACCTGGCTGTATTCTTCCACGACAAATTATTCCTTCCCGGATTCCTCCACCCGCGGCTCTTCGCCCGGCACGCAACTGACAACGAGCGCCACCTACAACCAATACACCGGCCTCGTCGCCACTTCGACCGACGAAAACAGCCAGGTTACGCACTATACCTTTGACAATTTGAAGCGCATGACGAATCTGCAGCGGCCCGACTCCACAAATCTAACCTGGAGCTACACTGACGCGACGCCGCCCACGCAATCCAGCGTCAGCGCTGGCGTTCCCATTCAAGGCTCGAACGTTCAAAATACGATTACAACCGTGGACGGCCTCGGCCGCACCGTCACACAGAAAATTTCCGACGGCACGACCACCTACTCCATAATCGGCACGCAATACGATCCCATCGGCCGAGCCTACATGACGAGCAATCCCTACACTTCCTCCGCTCAGTATTGGACGACCTCGAAATTCGATGTCCTTGGCCGGCCTACCTACAATGTGCTCCAGGACAGCTCGCAGATCGCCTTCTCTTACGCCACGAACACCGCGACCGTCACCGATCCTGCGAGCAAAGCGCGCAAATCGTTCGCCGATGGCCTCGGCCGCATGACCAAGGTGTTCGAAGATCCCTCTGGACTCAACTACGAGACGGACTATTCGTACAACATTCTCGATCAGCTTACCGGGGTCACCCAGGGCGCTCAGACGCGCACCTACGTCTATGACGATCTCGGCAGAGTAAACAAGACCACCACGCCGGAAGCAGGCACCTTCTGCTTCGGAACATACTCTGGCAGCACCTGCCAGCAAAACGGCTATGATTCCTTCGGAGATCTTCTGTACCGCACCGATGCGCGCGGCGTTCTAACCAGCTATACCTATGACAACTTGAATAGACTCTCCACCATTAGCTATAATGTGGGAACGTCAGGCGTGACCGCCACGCCCGGCGTCACGCTGACCTACGACCAGGGCGGCTCTGCCGCGTACGCTTTGGGCCGCCTCACCTCCATGGCCGACGGCGTCGGCTCGGAAACCTACTCGTATAATAATCTCGGCGAAATGACGCAGCTCCAGAAAGTCATCGGCACCACCACCTACACCACCGGCTACGCGTATAATCTAGCTGGAGAGTTAAGCTCCATCACCTACCCGTCGACTCGCGTTGTGCAGCAAAGTTTTGA
>Ga0210398_10000238_pt1 | contig 67653 bp, 43 predicted proteins | sample IncBWC4OmetaG_FD_161047 | JGI IMG/M metagenome (GOLD analysis project Ga0210398, IMG submission 161047) | Forest soil microbial communities from Barre Woods Harvard Forest LTER site, Petersham, Massachusetts, United States - Inc-BW-C-4-O | ecosystem: Environmental > Terrestrial > Soil >... | reverse complement strand
GACTGCCGCTACTACGAAATGGGGCTAGTATGATGACACGCAAGTCTCTCTTCTCTTTCTTTTTTGCGTTCCTCTGGTTCTCACCGACTGTGCAAGCCGACTCCGGAGTCAAGGTAGGCTCCCCCGCACCGCCGCTCACTCTGAAGAATGTGTTGCAGGCACCTGAGGAAGCGCACGGGACTTGGGAGGAATTAAGAGGGAAGGCTGTAGTTGTCGAGTTCTGGGCGACCTGGTGCGGCCCCTGTGTGGATGACATTCCCCACCTCAATGAGCTGGCAGAGAAGTTCGCATCTCGGCCGTTGCAGTTCATTTCGGTTACAGACGAAACTGATGTCGAACTCGTGAAGCAGTTTCTGGCGGATCACCCGATCCGTGGATGGGTAGCTTTTGATGCAGAGGAGAGCACGTTCAAGAGATACGACATTGGAGGCCGCCCGCTAACGTTGCTGGTAGATGGAGCCGGTATCGTTCGAGCGGTCACCAATCCAATATCCGTGACGCCACAAGTTTTGGAGGACCTGCTCGCGGCCAAACCGCTCAACTTTCCAGAATTGCGGATGGGACCGCTCTTGGGTCTCGAGCCTGGCGCCCCTCCGCCGCTTATGCAGGTGCTCATCCGTCCGGCGGCACCTGTTTCCGTAAGCGGAACGTCACCCGGCCGCGTTATCGACGAGAACGGAAGGTACGATGCGTACGGGGCGACGTTACGCAGCATTTTGTCGAAGGCGTACGAAATTCCCGAAAACCGCATTGATGCCCCGGAATGGTGCAGCAAGTCGAGATTCGATTATTCCGTCGTGACGCCGCAACATGAAGAGGCTCTGCGTTGGCCACTGGTAAAGCAGGCGCTTGATGCGACGTTTCGCCTGAAGTTCCATCAAGAAATGAAAGAAACACGCGTCTACATCCTCAGGAAAGTGGTCGGACAGGAGCCCAAACTTCGGCTAGCGACCACGGAAGGAGAATCGAGTCAAGAGACTCGAAAAGGAGAGCTGCTCGAAGCCGTGGGCGTTTCAATCGGAAGGCTCGCTCGAATCGCGCACTTTGTTCTGGACGGTGAGGTCATTGATGAAACGGGATTGACCGGCCGCTACGACTTCGATCTCAAGTGGGACTCAAATCAGCCGACTTCGATAGTTGCCGCTATACGAGAACAGTTGGGTCTCGAACTCGTTGTGCAACAAAGAAAACTGGATCACCTCGTCGTGGATTCGGTAGCAGAAACGAAGACGTGGTAGGTAGGCGTATACGAGATGCCAGCGGCCCATTTCCTCCCCGAAGCTCGACAAATATTGCGTTCGCGAGCCCGTGGCTACATTTTCTCGAGGTCTCCCATAGTTCAGGTCGTGGCTTTCCGGTTGGTTTTCGGCGCGGTGCTCATTGTTCCGCCGGCAACTTTGTCCTCCAGCTCCGCGGCCCGCATTTGAGAATATTGCCGTGGTGGAGGAGGAGGTGAGGATCCGCACAGCTTGTGGCGACTCCGATCCGCGCGGGCTGCGAACAAAGCGCTTGGGCAAGTCTTCTTGTTTTCGATGTCGTAGCACACGCCGGGCGGGAACGAGTTCTACGCCGCGGAACTCGGGAGGGGGAACGCGCGTCCGATAAATCACTAGCGTTTACCAGGACCTACACATGAATCAAACCAACTGAGCAGATTGGACGCCTCTTGGGCAATAATTTATTTGTTCTGACCATGCCCCAAGTCCTTGAGACTACCGCGCCAGAGATAGTTGAATCTTATCGGGATTTCGAGCCATCCCCGAATTTCCGCCAAACCATAGAAATTCTCTTGAAATATGTTCCCCCTAAGTATTTGGTCGGTCTAAAAACGATTGTACTTACGAATCGTGTGGGGCTGACAAGGGACCGACGCAAACGAAAGATATGGCGTCGAAATCGGAAGATGCAACTAACAGATTCCTATGGGTCATACTGGGCGGCATCAAAATCTTCGCAAGCTGCGGTCTGGCTCTATGTGGACAACATCTGTGCCGCAGAGTCCCCATGGTGGCGAAGCGTTCCCATCCTTCGTTACATGAAGCCCTCTGACGTTCTGTACCACGAAATTGGACATCACATCAGTAAAGTCCACAGACCCGAGCATTCAGAGCGCGAAAATGTTGCTGAGGATTGGAGCCGCAAGTTGTGGGGTCGGTTTATTCGCAAACACTATTGGTATCTGTATCCAGTGCTCTATATTTTCGCCCGGCTGCTGTCTCCCCTCGTAAAGTGGATGAAATGGGATAAGGCTCGGGTGTAACTCCTGATTTGTTAGCCTAATCGTCCATGTGGTTTTGTCATTCCGATACAGCCTCGCACAGCAGAAGTGCACTTCAGTACTAGACTTTAGGCGCAACAGCTGTTCGCTTCAGTTACGAGGAGTGAAGGGGACTTCACCCCGGTGCTTCACCCATCGCTTTGATTCGCTTCACTTTGGCGGCGGCGCGATCTTGTAAAAAGCAGTAGAGATACCCCTTGAAAAGAAAGCCAGGAAGGACGCGGCCAAATTCGGATGAGGCGGGAGCGACCCCACCCTTTGACGCACCGTGCGTCACGGCTTCTGTGGGGTCGCTCCCGCCTCAGTCACGCGCAGCGCGTGACCCATTTAGCCGCGTCCCAGAGCCGGAGCTTCGGAGTTGTAAGACAACGTCCATTACACCCCGTAAGGGAGAAAGTGAGGACAAGGATCAAAGCCCCCGCAATACAACCCAAGACGGTAACCTTCGCAGGTTCATGATGAGCAGGGCATCGAAGGCGTCTTGGACCGAAATGCCTAATTCAGTGATGATCCTGGTTTCCCTCACTGTGGCTCCCTCGTGGCTTCGCAAATTTCCCGAAGAAAACAAACTTTCTGATTGAGGTTTTCCCTTTTCGAGGCCTCTTACTAGTAGAGGGTTCGCTTGCTTCAAAGAGCCTCGATCGCTGTTTGCAGTGTGGGAAGGTCAACGGCGCACCCGTGTCGGACGCCATGGAACTGCAGGAGGGAGCCCCCGAGTGGCCGGTCCCCGAAAGAAAAATTGCAAATGACAAAGATTCTCCGTGAGGTTTTCCTCTCTCGAGGGCCTCTTAGTAAATAGAGAGGAGTTCGCGTTGATATCCCCCGTAGGCCTGGTGAAGCCGTTTCTTATGCTAATGCGGGGGAAAGGTTTGGAGTCCTTTCCCGGCGCGGAAAGGTGAACGGTGCCTGAAAGACACGGTTCACGCAGCGGTTCACCGTTCCGTTCACCTTTTCGGTGAAGGGAAGTTTTACGGAGCATTGAGGTTGCGTTTCACGGGGCCGTTGATTTTGGACACGGGCAAAACACCGGAGTGGGCTGGAGCGACCCCACTTCGTTGCCACGGAAACCGTGGCGGTCGCTCCAGACCACAGTTCGCTGCGATGCACGCCGCGGGGCGAAGGGGATAGGGATGCTGCTAGCCATCCAGAAGAGCTACGAGCTTCTCGCGAACTACGGATTCTTCGCTCGGGAAATCTGCAACAAATGCGGAATCGTACTCGGTGCGGTTCGCTTCACTAGAAACGGCGAATCGGAAGTGTATTGTTCTTGTGAATGTAGGGGTGATGCTCAAAGGTCTGCGACCCACAGGCGGGGACGGCCGCGCAAGTACAAGACTGAGCGCGAACGCAGAGCCGCAAAGACACGATTGCAGCAGATCTATCGGTCGCATCCTAGCGTGGAAAAAACTGTCCGTATTCAATCAGAAACAAAGAACTTGCAGACGCAAAAATGGCCTCTCTCGTACTTGGGTACTCCGGGACCTGAAGAACCGCTCAGTTCGAGCCGGCGAACGTAAATGGCGACCCCGCCAAAACTCGCGTTGCACACTCTCGCGCCAGAGGGTACTGTTTCGACGGAGGCAATCGAGTCATCGAGCAATGGAGGCTCGATGGCAAGGAAGCGCTACCAGAAGGGATCTGTGTACTTGTGCGGTAAAAATCAGATGTGGTACGGCAGATATCGCGACGATGTCATTTCCCCGGACGGAAAAACGTCCAGGGTTCGGCGTAACGTTCCGTTGGGTTCCAAGAGTGAGTTTCCAACCAAGCGTCTCGCCGAACGTCGGATGGATGCGATTCTTGCTCGTATCAACGGCCTGGATTACAAAGCCACTCGCATCTCTACTTTTGAGGAATTTGTCGGGCGGTGGAAGGCCGAGGTGTTGACAACACAAAAGCCATCCTCAGCGCGGGCAGTTCGCTCGCACCTAAAGTGCTACATCATTCCTGAGCTTGGCAAACTACGGCTTGACCAATTTGGTGTCGAGAATCAACAAATGTTCATAACCCGGATGCCGGAGAGAGCCACAGAAAAGGCAGTCTCCCAGAAGACAGTCTTAAATGTCCTTGGGACACTTTCGACGATCCTAACAACAGCCCGTGATTGGGGCTATAGCTGCGAGCAGATTGACGTGAGCAAACTGCGCCTGCCGCCCCGTGAAGCAAGGTACGAGGCTCCGCACTTCACGATCGAGCAGCTCAACAGAATACTCGCGATTGCCGAAGAGCCTTGGCGAACGCTCTTCTTCATTCTCACCATGGACGGACTGAGAGCCGGCGAAGTGTTGGGGCTTCAATGGCGCGACATTGACCTGGACGGCAGACTGCTGCACGTTCGAAGGTCAGCGTGGTATGGGAAAGTCCAAACTACAAAAAGCAAAGCCAGTGAAACGGTTTTGCCGATTCCCCAACCTTTGATCGATGTGCTTAAGGAATATCGGACACAGTGGAAACCAAATCCGCAGGGCTTCCTGTTTGTGACTCGCAACGGGTGCCCGCCATCATCCAACAAAGTGGTGGAGTATCATTTGTGGACAATCCTCGATGCGCTCGGCATTCCGAGGTGTGGTCTTCATGCCTTTCGCCATTCGCATACTTCGTTACTTCTCCACTCCGGGGCTACCCCCAAGGTGGTTCAAACACAGCTACGACACTCCGATGCGCGCACTACACTTGAGATTTATGGTCACGTTGTAGGGGACGCGCAGCGGGAAGCAGTTGAAAAAGTAGCCTCATATTTGGACCGAAGTGGACCGAAACTGACGGTAATAAATTAGCATTTTCAGTAACTTGTCCGTGTTCGGACGTGGGTTCGATTCCCATCGCCCGCTCCATAAGTCTCGATGATTCAATTGCCTTTATGCGGCCGCGTCGCTGAAAACAGCCCCAAGAGTGATCGATTGTGGACGCTAGTTGGACGCCAGTCCTTGGACGCCAGAAAATTATCGTAGATTCCGGTAAGCGCGTCGTTAGTCGGGACTTTGTGCGGCTGGGCTCAGTGAGAAGACGTTGGACTAGCGAATTCAGGAGTCTCCCGCTTGGTAGCAAAAGGCTCAGCGCCCGAACCGAACAGAGCAGAGAGCCGGCGGGTAACTTCCCTCCCATATGCGGAGCCGGCCAGATCGGATTCCGTCGTATTGATTGCAATCAGCGAATCTCTCGGCCCCAGATATAGCAATGCGTCACCGCCTTGCGCGAGCGTCGTTGGGTCTGGACTCAGCGCCGTGCCGCCCGTGACGACCGGCAATGCAGGTAAGCGTCCGATCCAGTTTCCCTTAAGGGACAGGACGATAGGGCTGGGCAACGATTGGAAGCGTTCGTCCACTCGATCGAACTCCTCGGATGTCTGACCTACCGAATTAGTCCCAGTGACAATCAAGTAGGTCGAAGCACCTGCTGCACGGAGTCGACGTTCGAGAGATGCAGGGCCCCTTGGCGTTCGGAGCAGATGGGCCATGCCCATCAAGATTAAGGCCCGACGATGTTTCCTGATCACCTCGTGCGTAACAGCATCGGCGCAAAACGCGACCTTCTTGCTTAGGAACGTCTCGACGTCGAGGAATCCGTTAACCTTGCTCCAATCGATTGGGGGATCACATAGCAAGATGCGCATACGACGATTTGCGGGCCGTTCACTATTTGCATCTCGGACAGCAGCGTAGAGCCATTCGTAGACGGGTGAAGCAGCGCCAATCAGCAGGGAGTTCCGCCAGGCGCTCTGAACTTGGTCAAAGGGAACATCCTCGCCTGCTACATATTTGTCTACTGCACCCTGGAACGATGCATTTCCAACTTCCATCACAATATCATTTGCTTTCTCTGCGAGGTCGGCGCTGGCGATCAGCTTGCGTAGTAGCTCGTATTCCTGCTTGTTGCCATGCAGGTCGCCGACCATGACGATCTGATGGTCATCGAACGCCTTGGTTATCGCGCGAACGGGATCCTCGGAGCGAATCTGTGCTGTTATAGCGCCGAGCGGAATAATCATCGAAAATGTCAGGGCACAAATGATTCTCATGGAGCTCTCCCCTTCAGTTACTGACACCAGAGGCAGATATTTTGTTCCTTTTCCCAAGTTTTGGAGCCCTCCAGGGCGACGCGATAGATAGTTCAGCCCCTGCCCCATTGTATGCGGCGATCCGCTTCCGTCGGACGAACCTGTGCGTGCAGCCGCGCGGCGTTGATCTCCAGCGGCGCAATGAACTTCTGGCCAACCAAAGTAGAGCGTCCTATCTGCTGTGTATTGGTGGCGGTCTGAGCAAGCAACTGTGTTGGTGACGACGCGGGCGACTGAGCTCCTACCTCATCTGTGTGAGCTCGCGTGCGTCGAGATAGGAGATTATCGCGATGGCGCTGCCAGCAGGCTCCGCGAGGGCCACATAGCCGTCAGGCCGTTCCAGATAAACGGCATTGCGCAGCAGGCCCGTTCGACTCACCTCGGGACGCCATGGAAAGATGCCCAGCGGCAATTTTCGCCCATCACACACTGCCCGGACCTCGGGTGCGACGTCGCCATACACGTGGACCTGCCAGTCCACCGAAGTCAGCGGCGCGAAGTTGTCGGTATCCACACCGTTCAAGTCCGTCTTCACCCATGGCAAACGGTCACCGCCGTGAACCGTTCCCGCTCGCCCTCGCTCAAGCTGCTTCCCCGATAGTTCACCGCTGTCTGTGAGGCTGTGCGAAATAGGAAGCGCCGCACCGTCTTAAGCGCGAAAAAGGCCGGGATCAAGAGCGGCACGATATGCAGTCGCATTAGCCGCGCCATCGCCCGGGAACTCGTAACGCCCGTGAAGGCCTGATCGGTCGTCGCGACCAAGCGTCGGGCGAAGGCGATTCGTTCGGGCTCATAGCTGTCAAGGAGCGACGCATCCGCGCGCCCTTGCACCACGGCCGCGAGTTTCCAGGCGAGGTTCACTGCGTCACCGATGCCGGTGTTCATACCCTGTCCACCCACGGGACTGTGGATGTGCGCGGCGTCGCCAAGGAGGAACGCACAACCCTTGCGGAAATGATCAGCGACCCGATGGTGTACGCGGTAGGTCGAAAACCAGTTCACCCGCTCGACGTCGATGCGCATCCATTCCATCACGCGCTTGTTCACGTCGTTCCACGACAGGTTTTCTTGCTGGTGTTCGGCTTCCTCGCGCACTGTGCCGATGAGCCGCGCGCGCCCCTCGCCCTTCAACGGAAAGACCACGAGAAAATCGGTCCTGTCTAGCGCAACGTGCAGTTCGCCGTTCATGGTGGCTCCGCTAGCCTCTCGCGATGATCGCCTACGGCGCGGAGCGCGCAGGTCATGATCTTCTTCCTTCCGCTATACCTGCAGAACGCCTGCGGGTTTGAGCCTCTGGAGGCTGGCATTGCGATGATCCCCTTTGCTCTGCCGATGGTGCGTGCCCCGCGGGAGACGCGTCGGCTCGCGACCCGTTACTCGGGGCGTACGCTTCTTGCCGCCGGCTTGGTGGCGATCACCGTCGCCGGGAATGTCGCGCTCTGGCTCGTGGCCGATTCCCATCTGCCCTACAGCCTGTTCCTGGTCGCCATGCTGGTCGCCGGCTGCGGCGCCGGCCTGCTCAACGGGCAGACCGTGAGAGTCCTGCAGGGCCACACTCGCGCCCAATTCTGCGGAGCTAGCGTTTAATGCTGCTAATCAGGCGGCGGCGCAGGCCGTCATTCAGTGGATCACGGGTTATCAAGTTTTCGGAAGCTCGATTTACACAACGGCTGGCCAACAAGCGAAATTATACGGGTTCGAGTCTTGTTTCAGCAATCTGATCTTCCTGCGGGCGCTCGATTTCTTATGTTCGAGGGTCAGGTAAATTGGCAAACGACTTTAACGCAGTTGCAGGCGATGATTGCCTAGGGCGACTTCTAAGCTGTCGCTTCGATTGTTCTAGAGAGGGTTTCCGCACCTGGTCACGAGGAGACTTTTATGCGAGCGGGGCACGCTGCCAAACGGCGTGCCTTTTCATTTGAATCCACGCGATTCGCCGGGGAGATCGATGTTCAAACAAGGGCGCGAAAAATCCGTTTGCGTTCATGCCGGGCGAGTTGAAACCGAACTAGTAACTCTTCAGGCCTAGCTGTTTGTCCGGCCCCCGGTTATAGTAGGTCAACTGCTCGTTTAGGAGTGATGTATGGGGCTGCCCGGCAAAATCAAGCTAGTCTGGTGCTGCTTCTGTCTCACGGCAATCGTTTCTCTTCTAGTTTTTGGGTGTAAGTCATCATCCCAAGCAATCCAACCATTCGCGTCGACTTGTACAGCGGATGACGAATCCGCCACAAAGGAGCGCGGAGATGTCAATCAATCGGCTCTTCAATTCGTGCAAAACGCCATCGGTCCTGACCCTTCTACGGCCTACGTGTCATTCACCGCTGAAGCCAAGGAAAATGTCCCTTCCGAAAAGTTTGTCGCCGCGTTTCAAAATGAAATTAAGCCGATGGGGCCTTTCAAAGACTTGCGGGTGGCACACACCTACATTGCAAAGGTGACAGGCGGCGGTCAGGAGCGAGTTGTCTGCGGGAACCCCTCGAGACCGGAAGGATGGGTTGCGGTAAACGTCAAGCCCGGCCCTGCCGAGGCGCATGTCATTGTAGAAGGCCAGACTGTGAACAACACGGCCGTCTTTGTCGTCTGGTTGATACCGGAGCAAGGAAATTGGCACGTCCGGTACGTCTATCACGCGACCTCTGAGATGGTGGGCAAGTCTGCTGGGGATTTACAAAAGTTGGCCGAAATGGAAAGCCAGAAACAACACGATTTTAATGCCTTCATTTTGTACGTGGCAGCACGACAACTAGCTGACCGCGGCCCCTTTTTCCAGCTTGGAATTCAATCTGAGATTGAGAATGGAATCGGGAAAGTCAAGAGGCCCGATATCCTCCAAGGGCAGCCACCATCCATCTGGAAGTTTGGGAAATCTACCTTCAAAGTGTTGAACGTAGGTCCCATTGGTATGAGCGGTAACATCTATGTGCAAGTCGACCATGAAATCGAACCCTGGGCAGCGGACAAAGAAGCAGACAATAAGAATCGCGACTTCATAGCGGCGTTCGCCAGCGCCTACCCTGAATACAGAGATGCTTTTGCGGGATTAGTCGTTAGAGCTCATGAGCGCGGCGGCGCCCGTGTGTTCGGAACCGTCGATGAGAATCAGAAGCAATCGAAATGAATTAACCGCGCCGACGCCCTGAGAAGGCGAGAAGCTTGCTGTCGGGAAACCAAGTGACATCGCGAGGAAGCAGATTGCTGTTGAGGACGAGTTCCTGAACAGGGCCACCGCCGACGGGAGCAACGATGAGCTTTTGATTGGCGATGTAGGCGAGGCGGGCGCCATCGGGCGACAGCGCGACTTCACTGATTCGCTCGAAGTGGGGCATGGAATCGAGAACGGCAGCGGCGCGGGAGGCGGGGGAAATTTGCTTTTGCGGGAAAGCCGAAGGAGAGAAGGATAGGAACAGGATGGCGCTAAGAAGCGCGGCGCGGGGAAATCGAGAGAAACGTTGCGGTGCTTGAGCGTGAGTCATCGTTTGCCTCGGAGAAAGGAAGACAGACTTCGTACTGCACACAAAGAATGTGAAGCGTGTCAAATTGTTGGCTTATGGGAATTATTACAGGGATGTACGCAACAACTCAGACAAGGCCACGTGGTTTAAAACGGCGATTTAGATAATAAGAATTTCTTTGCGTGCCTCTCATTCAATTGGGATGCTGGTCGCAGGTGATTTATGAACAGGTCGGCGCGAGCTGCGGCGGAGGAGGGAAAACGCGGGTGCCAGGGCCACAGTTACCAGCAAGCGGACGTTTAATGATTCATGCGGTTGATGGTTGCCCGTCTCTGCATGTCGTTAAGATGCATGCGGGCGAGGTCTTCGTCGCTCATTTGCCGGCTAACGGCCTCCTCCCACATGTCGCCGATGGCGCCCATGATGTCCATCATACTCATTCCAATACCATTTTTGGTGTTCCAGCGTTGCCATGACGCAAGGTCCTGGGAGCGCTGGGCTTGAGCGACCCAGAACTGGGCTTTGGCGGCGTCTGGCGCGATGCCTTTGCCATCGCGATACATGCCGGCAAGCTGGAGTTCGCCAAGAATGTCGCCCTGTGCCGCGGCTTGGGAAGCCAAGCGAAATGCCAACGGGTAATCCGGGGGGGAGTTGCTCATCAGCAATGCGGCGAGAAGGCTCTGTCCCTGCGCGAAGCCGAGATCAGCGCTGATGGTGAGCCAGCAGCGCGCGGAGGTCATGTCGTTTTCGGCGCCGGCAACGCGGCCGCGCATCCAGGCAAAGTAGCGCGTGACGTGGAACTGGTTCTGCGAATTGCACGGCAGGTCGTTGGCGGGAGGTGGAGAGACGCGGAAGAACAGAGACGTAGTGTTTTCGAAATTGACGCTGATTTCATCGGGATTTTCGATAAAAAAGCCCATCCAAGCCCACCGCGGGTCTTGAGCGGTGGAGCCTTTCGCGCGAGCGGTGCCGGAAACCATGGGGTTGCGGAAGTACCAGCCGGTAAAGATGGGATAACCGCCAACGGAAGGTGAACTCGAGACGAGATTGTCTTTCTGAACGATTTTGTAGCGACCGCCAGGCCCCTGTTGCGTTGCGGACTGCCATATTCCGTTGAGGTCGAAGGGCGGCTCGGGGAGAAAGGGCTTGGCTCCGATGGGAGGGAGCAAGGCCAAAGCCTGCGTGTAGCGGGGATCGTCAGGTCCAGCAACTCTTTCCAGAACAGCACCGAAGTTGTCTTTGAGATGCGAGGGATCGACTAGGGTGCTGGTCACCGCCGAGTCCGGGATGCAGTTGGGATGTAGCGGTGAGAATGTCTCCGCACAGGACTGACCGGATATCGAAGTAGGGCTGTCGAAGTGCCCGCGAAACGTGACTATTTGTAGCAGGCCGGTCTGCATCTGGACAAGCGTGACGTCTTCGGCGCGCTGAACGAGAGCGAAGGCGATCGACAGTTGCTTCCCATTTGCATCACGATTGGTGTAAAGCCAGACACCATTCAGATTGGGAAGCGGACCGCGGGGATGAGCCTTCGCGCTCGGAGCATTCGTGGCGCCGGAAAATGCGTGGGCCGGATCGAGAGCAGCGGCCCACTTGGAGGTTTTCGATTCGCTCCAGTGGCCGGACCAGGAATAGGTGACATCGCCCTCGACGCGCAGATCGTGGAGCACGCCAGTGTAGACCGCGGTGAGGCCGAGGGAGGGCCCGGCAACGTCCTTTCGGTGGATGAGGACCTTGTCCTGATCGAAGCGCTCGACGGAGAGTTCGGCAACGATATCGTTAGGCCACTGTGCTTTTCCGGCGGTTCCATCGAGGGTCCAAAGACCGCCGCAAAGATCGGCTTCGCATTCCGCGAGCCTGATTTGGAGATGATCGGAGAAGGTCGGTGGTCGGGTACAAAAGGTGAGAACGAAGAGTGTGCCGGCGGCCGCCAGAGTTCTCATGTGCGTATTCCCGGAAACGATTGTACATCAGCCGTGGCCGGTATTTGGACGCGGTGAGACAGGAGCTGCATTTCAGGCAAATGATACATGCGCGGGTGCTGTGGATTGAACCCCTTGACTATGCACGAAACTGTGCAGGAATGCATCGTTTTCGAGGGGTTGGAGTTAGCTTTGGAGCGAAAAGCAGATACCCCGATTTGTTGGGATTGTTAGCAGTCAGAAGTGGTGGAGAGAGTTGCTTGAATCGAGCCCCGTGCGCCCAGGGCAGGCGCGCTATCTGGAAGCGTCCCCGAGTTGACCGTCAATCCGCGGCGTAAATGGGCACGACAATGCGATGGCAATCCGTAACTGCTTTCCGTTTCCATCTAGTCTCCAATTAAGGCCTTCGCTCGGAAAGCTGAGTGCCGCCAGATCAATCGCTTCCAGAGTTTTATTCAAAGCTTCCCAAGCGTCGGACGTGGGTTCGATTCCCATCGCCCGCTCCATAACTCACGATGATTCAGTTGACCTTACCCGGCTAAAGCGCTGAAGAACCCCCTGCAGATGGCCTGTTTTGGTGGGGAGTCGGTGGTAGGCCCCCTCGAATTGGTGGGAAGGTTTCTCGTGTGCAACGGAAAACGAATTCCCGGTCGATTTGCGCTGCAATTCTATAACCCAAAGGAAAAAGACAGCAAGCACGGAGTTCGTGTACGCCTGCTCCGCGTGCGTCGCGGCGTTGATGGCGTGATGCGGTTACAACGATTGGATTTTGGGAATCCGAAAATTTGGGATTGATACGCTACGCTGCCGCGCTGCGTTCGCGGCCCAACTGCGCAATCATAGGAATGCGTGTGCTAAGCAAGGTTCATTTTATGAAACAAAACAGCAGCCGCCGTTTTTCTGCTGCACCTGGCCGAGAGCTAGAGGCCTACTCCTTTTGCTTTTTGTAGATGATTTTCGGGCTGCGTCTTCCGACCGTTCGGAGGCTCATGGAACTGAAGCAAATGATTCTCCAGTTCAGAGGGCGTGTCTAGCCACTCGCTGTGGCCGTAGCTGCCCCATGGGTGATCGGTGTAGTAGTGAATCGCGGAACGCGGATAGATGACAATGTAATGACTATCGAAATCGGGGTGCTTAAACTGACTGGCGCTTATTACTGGTTTCCACCCAAATCTTTCCAGTATCGACTGAAATTCAGCTCCATCCAAAACATGACCCATGGGAACCCCCGGACCCTAAGGCACCAAATTCAGTACACGTTCTCGAGCATCGCAGCCCCGCTATTTCCGCTTCCTGGCGCGCTCATTCTCCAGGACCCGACCGAACTCACGGGCGTCCCTTCTAACTGCGGTGTTGGAATTCTTGATTTTCCTGGCCTCGAAGGCTACTGGTCCAAAGAACGGAAAGCGACTCTTGTACGAAGCCTGTCCCGGAGGGTAGAAGCGCCGACCCCCGTGAATGCGGTCTCTCGGACTTGATGCTAGAATCCCCGCATCGCGGACGCGGAGGTGCCACAGTTTTTTTCTCTGCAGTTGGTTTTCCGTTTTCGCGTGGTCCTTTGCTAACCCAAATCGTAGAGGGTGCGTCAAAACACACGGATTCGGGTGTGCCTTGCTACTCGAACATTCAGGGGGAAGCATGAAACGCGCTGCCACGACTGCCTGCTTGCTGCTTCTGTGTATTGCAATGAGGGCATCTAGTTCTCCAGTTGGGAATTCGCAACAACAAGCCAGAGAAGTGCTCGGCCATTGCATAACAGCGATCGGCGGCATCGACCGTCTGCGCGGCATTCAAACGATTTCCTACCAGAGCTTTGCGCACGTCTTTGTTCGCTCGATAGACGTCTCCCCGTCCCTCCCCGGCATGGTCGCTTACCTGCGTTATGACGTAACTTTGCAGCCGCAACGCCACGCCATCAGTGAAAAAATCGAATCCTGGAGCACAGAAAGCCTGGACCAGAGCACCGCGCTCGTGAAGGCGACTTCGGAGGGAGGATACCTTGAGCAGGCCGACAAAAAGAGACCGCTCGACGGAGATACCTTCTACGCCGTAGTGGACAACCTGGCCTCTGAGCCAATCTCGGCTCTGCTCGCTGCGGTGGATTCGCCTGAGCTTAGCCTGCGCCGAGATGCAGATGGTATTGACGAAATCTCCTTCCACCAGACGATTTACGGACAGCCGGTGAAGACCACTCTGGGTATCGGCAGGACCGCATCGCTCGAATGGATCGAGACGGAGCATTCATATGCGCACTCACTTTTCAACTCCTCTTGGGGTACCGTCGCAAAGCGCCATGTCCTGTCCGGATGGTACATCGATCCAAGCGGGGTTCATCTGCCAAAGAAGTGGAAGACGGTTACCAATGGACTCGACGAGAGTCAGCAATCCATGGTCAACGTCAAGCTGAATCCGTCATCCTCGGATTCGGTCTTCGACATCCCGTCAGAGTTCAAGGGCACTTATGCTGCCGTGCTGAACACCTCTCCTGATGACTTGGCGAAAGCCAATCATGGGGAAGGCCAGACTCTCGACGTCGCCGCCGGTGTTGTGATGCTGCCGGGCAAGGAGTCTGCCTACAATTCGCTCATCGTCAAGCAGGAGAAGGGCATTGTCATTGTCGAAGGGCCATACTCGAATGCCAACTCGCAATATGTCATCGAGTACGCTCGCAAAATTTTTCCAAGCATACCCATCGAGGCGCTGATAACCACGAACCAACTGTGGTTCCACGTGGCCGGCTTGGCTGCTTATGCAAATGCACACGTGCCGATATACGCGTTGGATAGCAATGCGGACCTTGTTCGGCGCATCATTGCTTCCCAAACGAAAGACCAGGCTGGTACCTCAGCGCCGCAAATGCGAGAGGTTCGAGACACAATCGAGATTGGCAAAGGGACAAATCGGATGGTTTTGGTTCCGTTTCGAGGTGAATTCAGCGCGAGAACGATGGGCGTCTATTTTCCGGAACTCAAGCTCCTCTATTGCAGCGACATCTACCTGCCGCAAGCATGGGCCGGCCCATATTGGACCGAACAATTGGCGGAAATCCGAGACGTGATCGAACGCGAGCATCTCGATGTCCAACGGGTGTCCGGTGTGTCTATGCCTCCGAAAGACTGGAAAGAGCTTTCGGCGGCGATTCCACCCGCAGTCGCTTCGCTAGAACACAAGCCATCTTGACAAGGGCGCGAGGCAGCTTATTGGCTGGGGGTCGCGGAACTCGAATTTAACCCCATGCTTACGCGGGTGAGGCATTCGGCCAGATGCTTCGTGAGCGGTGAAGCCGTTCCGAAGCAGAGGAAGCCTTATAAGCGGCGTGAGGATTCCTTACGCTGCGAAGTGGTGGCCTGAAGACTTCAGGAGAATGTCCCGAGCACTGGATCGCGGACGACTCAGTGCTCGGGATTCATGAACGAGGAAAGTCAGTTTCCATTTTCTATTATTTCCCAATTAGGGCGTTCCGAAAACTGTGAAACTGCCGCCAATCCAACGTTTTTTTTGAGTTACTGCGAGCTTCCCAAGCTTCGGACGTGGGTTCGATTCCCATCGCCCGCTCCATAAGTCTCGATGATTCAATTGCCTTTATGCGGCTGAGTCGCTGAAAATCCCCCTGGAAATGGTCGGTTTTGGACGGTAGTTGGACGCCAGCCTTGCAATTGGACGCTAGGAAATTAGCGTAGATTTCATCGAGTTATCGGGAGTTAAGGTAAAAGCAGAGGAAACGGGCTGCTACGCTTAGACGTAGTCGGGATAGAGTGAGCACAATGAATAGATCACTTCATTGCAGGGTCTAGCCCGGCGGCCGTAAGCTTGTGCCACTTGTACATGGTAGATGCTGCCAAAGCGGCCGAGAGGCGAGTCCGTGCACAGCGGGCGAAGGAATTTCTTATCTCTCAGGTAGTCGAAGAAGCGCAGAGAGAAAACGTGCCGCTCTCCGAAGTCGAGAGGAAGATGCTTTATTTTACGGAGACAGAAGAGACGTTACCCGATATCTACGAGGTCAACGCACAATTCGACCGCGAGTACGATGGCGCCAGGTATGAGAAGAAGATCGCTGGCTTGCTCCGGAACGCCTTTCGGCGCAATGGCAAAGAATCAGTCGAGGGCGAACGCCAATGGAAGCACGCTGTCGCGGACCTGCGCAAGGAGGATCACTACCTGCTCGTCATGGTCGACCAATCTCAACAGCCTCCCAGCGATTTCTGGACGGTGGCGAAGTGGTCGAGCGCGCTTTTCGTTTGCATCCTTGTGGCGATCACTCTGTGGCAGTATCTCGACGAGAAGGGTTGGATCCCGAGCCGGGTTTCTCATCTCTCGCCGAGACTCGTGATCTACGGGGCAGTCGGTATCTGGTTTGTCTATAAATTCGCAAGATTTGATGCATTGAAAGACATGCTCCCGTTCGCGCGGTCAAACAAAACGCGTCGACGACTAAGGAAGTAGTTCGGGACCAAGGCGGGAGGTTTAAGATACCTGCTGATACTGGAGCCTATTACCAGCGAGCTGGCCATCTGATAAATGCTGCCGTTACCGGACATCACGTGTAGCCAGTGATGATCCTAGTTTTCCCTGACCGTGACTCCTTCGTGCCTTCGCAAACTCTCCGAAAAAAACAAACTTTCTGATTGAGGTTTTTCCTTTTCGAGGCCTCTTAATGGTATGGGGTTCGATTATTTCAAAGAGCGTCGATCGCTATTTGCAGTGCGGGAAGGTGATCGGCCCATGCGAAGGTTGGACGCCATGGACCTGTTGGAGGGAGTCTCCGAGTGGGCTGGTCCGCACTGGAAAAATTGCAAGCCACAAGAGATTTTCGTTTAGGTTTTCCTCACTGGCAGGCCTCTGAGTATATGGAGGGAGAATTCATGTCATCGATCATCTGAATCTGTATTTTTCTGAACTTTTCGCCGGAAAATGTAGAAAATAATATCAGCATCTGCGCCGCAGGCGCGCATCTCATCATCGATTCGTGTACTGTCACATCGTGAGCCATTCTCAGAGATACGTGACGTCCGAAGCCGTTTTTCGAATGCGATTTTGTCGCGCAGCTGGTTGCGGCTGTCTCTTTTGGGTTTGCTGCCAGTGTGACCGAGGACAGTGCTACTGCAGCGCCGCTTGCCGACAACGAGCGCGCGGCGAGCAACGACAAGCCGCCAACGGCCGGTACCAAAAGACTTAGCGAGGGCGGTTCAATCATCGTTTGCGCCAACGCGTCTATAGGTTGCGCCGGGCTCGCGTGACGGATCATGGTTACCCCCCGACCACGAGACCGGCACAAGGATTGCCTGGTGGGGTTCGCGTTTGGGCTCCGGGCTGGCCTCCTGGCCAGCTTTTCTGTATCTGTTGCCAGCGCCAAGGCCGGTTCGTGGAGCCATTTCCTTGGCGGGGATATCGGCGGACCAGGACAACATCCGGCGAGCGTTCAAAAAAATACAGACTCAGATGATCGCTGACAATTCAAGTTGCTATTTCCCATAGGCGTGGTTAAGCCGTTTCTTGCGCTAATTCGGGGGGAGTGATCCCGCTTCGTTGCCATGGAAACCGCGGCGGCCCCCTCCAGCCCGACAAAGGGAAGCAGACAGCAAAAGGAGGCATGCTGTCGGGCGGTGAGCAACGAGAATCCAGCCCGTGTCAGTGAAGAAGGTAAGAATTGCTCAATTGGAGCTAAGTGGAGCCAAATCATCAAAAAACAGCTCACAAGGAACTTTCTGTCTCTTCTATCGTCTATAACACCAAGCGGGTTGGTCGTAAAACTGGGGGACCTACTCGCATGCCCAATTTCTGGCGTTATGTTCGATTTGGCTTTCGACTCCTCACCAAAGATCCTGGCTTCACTGCGGTCGCTCTCCTGGCGCTGACACTCGGTATCGGAGCCAACACGGCTATTTTCAGCGTGATTTATGCCGCCTTGCTCGCTCCCATGCCCTATCCCAATCCGAATCAGCTTGTCATGGTCTGGTCGCATATCAATGGTCAGAATAACGGCGTCTCCGCTGGCGATTTTCTCGATTGGAAACAGCAAAACACTGTTTTTCAGGACATCGTCGCCTGGAACGGCACCAATTTCAGCCTCTCCACTTCAGGCACTCCAGAACTCGTCCAGGCTCGCGCCATCAGCGCCGGCTCTGAAACCATGGTGGGATGCACGTTCAGTCTCGGCCGTGACTTCCTCCCCGAAGAAGGCCAACTCGGCAAAGATCATGTCGTCATCCTGACGAACCAATTCTGGAAAGAGCATTTCGCCAGCGATCCGCAAATCATCGGTAAACCGATTCGCATGAGTGGCCAGTTTTACACTGTCGTCGGAGTGCTTACCCCCGGACAGCCCGACCGCCTCGAATCCAAGCTTTTCGTGCCCCTTGCCTTCAGGCCCGACCAAATCAATCACGATTTCCATTGGCTTCTGGTCATGGCACGCATGAAGCCCGGCGTCACCCTTCAGCAGGCCAACGCCAACATGGACTCTGTCACTCGCCATATTGCGGAAGCCTATCCGGTCTCCAACAAGAATTGGGGCGCCAGCGTCGAGTATCTACAGAACGATTTCGTTGACCGCAATATCATCCGCAATTTGTGGCTTATGATGGGCGCTGTCGGCTTCGTCCTGCTTATCGCTTGCGTTAACGTGGCCAATCTTCTGCTCGCTCGCGGCACCGCCCGCCAAAAAGAAATTGCTGTCCGTACGTCCCTCGGAGCAACTCGCGGTCAGCTGTTCCTTCAATTTCTGATTGAAAGCCTTGCCCTCGCCTCCACCGGCGGAGCACTGGGAGTCGCGCTCGCCTGGATTCTCGTCAAGGTCATCGTTCTTCTGCTGCCGCCGTACGCACTACCCTCGGAAGCCGTCTATGGTCTCAATCTGCAAATTCTTCTCTTCACGCTTGCTACTTCGGTGCTTTCCGGTGTTCTCTGCGGCTGCGTTCCGGCCCTCCAAACCTGGCGCACCAATCTAAGTGACACGCTGAAAGAAGGTGGCCGCTCCGCCAGCAGCGCCGGACGTCATGGTCTCCGCCGCACGCTCGTTGTGGCTGAGTTTGCTTTGGCTCTAACGCTCCTCGCTGGCGCAGGTCTCGTCATTCACAGTTTCTGGAAGCTCACTCGCGTTAATCTCGGCTTCCGCCAAGACCACCTCCTTACGTTTGCCCTCCCGGTGAGTAATGATCGCTTTGCGACACCAGAACAAGTCACGCTGTTTTACCGCCAACTTCTCGAGAAAATCCAAACTCTTCCTGGAGTCACTTCCGCCAGTACTTCCACGGGTCTCCCCATGCTCGGCACAAATTTCGGCATGCCCTTTAGTATCGTCGGCCAGCCCGTGACAGACGTCTCTTCCCGTCCCGGTGCTGGCTTCAACCAGGTCACTCCTGAGTTTTTCCATACGCTGGGAATCAAAATGGAAAAAGGTCGCCCCTTCACCGAGCAGGACCGTCCCGGCTCCGTCCCCGTTGCCATTGTCAACGGCGCCTTTGTCAAAAAATTTCTGTCCAACATGGATCCGCTCACCCAGCGCATTTCCGTCGAGCAACTCATTTCAGGTCAGACAAAACTCGGCCCCGCCATCGAGTGGCAAATTGTCGGCGTCTACGAAAACGTCCACAACGGCGGAGTCCGCGGAGATGGCTTCCCTGAAATCGACGTACCCTTTGCGCAAAGTCCTTGGCCGCAAGCGGGCATAGCGGCGCGCACCAGCGGCGACCCCGTCAGCATGATCAAAAGCATTGCCGCAGTTGTTCAAACGATGGACCCGGACCTTGCCCTGAACCAAGTCAAAACCATGGACCAACTCGTCGATGAGTCCTTGGCCGGGGATCGTTTCGCCACATTGCTCTTTGCCAATTTCGCTGGAGTCGCTCTGCTTCTTGCCGCCATCGGAATCTACGGCGTTATGTCCTTCGCCGTCGCACAACGCACCCATGAAATTGGCTTGCGCATGGCATTGGGCGCAGGCGCAAAACAGGTGCTGCGTCTCGTCCTCGGCGAAGGGATGACGCTGGCCTTCATTGGACTGGGCGTCGGTTTGGTAGGCACGTACCTTGTGAGCCGAGCACTTGCATCGACACTCTATGAGGTCACGGTCGTGGACCCGGCGGCAATTGGCGCCGTTGCCGCCGTGCTTCTCATCTCTGCACTTCTTGCGTGCTATCTGCCGGCGCGCCGCGCCACACAAGTCGACCCCATGGTCGCATTGCGGGACGAGTGACTTAATGGCTCGACGATCCGCACATCATGATGATCGAACAAATCGCCCGAAGCATGGTCTAGCTTGGCTACGGCCTGGAGTGTCGGTGCAATTCGCGTTTCTAACAGTTCTAACTCTTGGGCTGGGGAGCGGTTCGGTAACGCCTTCCGCTGACGAGACTTAGAACTGGCGGTCAAATGGCCGAGAACGCGACCGCCCTAATTATTGCTCCCTATACTATACTGCTCGGCGTTTGGCGCGACGCAGTATAGTGTCGGATTGTGATTCAGTCCTTCCGTTGCGTTGATACCGGGCGCCTATTTCATCGAGAGTCTGTCCTCCGGTTCAAAGTTATCGAGCGCCAGGCTCTTAGGAAGCTGGACATGCTACACGCGGCGCAAGACATCCGGACGCTCTCAACGCCGCCAGGAAACAGATTAGAGCGCCTGACAGACCGGAAAGGACAGAGTATGAACAGAGTTGCTATGGACTTGCGCGTCCCTGCGACGCGGATCGCCGATGTCGTCAACGAGAAGCGCGCAATTACTGCTGACACAGCCCTGCGTTTCGCGCGCTACTTCAACAACAGTCCGACGTTCTGGATGAATCTCCAAACGCGCTATGACCTGGAAGTTGCCGAGGACGAAATTGCTGATAAGGTAGAACGCGATGTGCGCCCTCTGTCAGCAGCGGCAGTTAAGGTAGTTCAAAACGAAGCACGACTTCGTCCGGAAAACACCGATGTAGGGGATGCCCGGCATCGAGATGCGAGTCGTGGGCAGGTCCACAACAAGTGGTAATCGTTGAATGCTATGCCGTAGCCGACTGTTTGGAGGCTGCGATGAGCTGCCCCAAAATGGAAGAACTACAATTCGGGCCGGGCGAGTTGAAATCGAACAAGTAATCCTCCGCTGGCACGTCCACCGTGGCATCATCAAACCAGGCTGCGAACTCTGCTAAGCAGCATAGAAGGAAATCTATGAGCATATTTGACGGATTCACCCCGACATTGACCGTATCTTCTAACAGCGTCGTGAATTTAGACGGCTACCACTCTCTGAAAATTGAGAATGGGGCGGCGGTTATTCTCGACGCGACAAAACTTGCCATTGTCTCTTTGCCGCAGTCTGGCGTGTTTGGGTACGTCATCGCGAACTTTAGCAACAGCAAATGTTCAATATCGTTGTCGAACCACGGCTTGGTAGGCGGCTCCCCGACGTTTCTATTGTCAAGTTTTGGCAAGAGTGGCGGATTGAACAGCCCCGGTTGGAGCGCCCGCTGGTATTTTGACGGCACCAATTTGAACTTGGTATGAACTTCGCGCCGTTCTCTGAAGACCCTGGTCCTGACGAACTACTGCAAGCCTGGCGAGTTGAAGCAGAAGAAATACAACCGACCGCCGTTATTCGTTCTTCCACGCCGCTAAGGTTCGATTGGAAATGAAATCTGCAATTTTCAGTTGTCCTGCGTACATACCGCATACCTAAAGGAAATCGCAAATGGCGTCGAACATCTGTTCGAATTCCTTTCGATTGGGCGCGTATGCCCCCGCATGGATGACTTTGTTGCGAGCCTTTACAGCGTCGTCCAGCAGGTTCAACATCTCGTTGGGAGGCAAGATGCTCTTTCCGGTAAGGTGTGACCGAACCTTTAGTGTTGGAATATATTTTTGCAGCATTTTTGAAAATGGACGGTTTTGAAGCTCTTCCAACAACCATTTGGCTTCCGCTACAAGCGTCCCGATAACCTCCTTTAGTCCTATCTCGGCGGCAGCTACCCAATCACCAACGCAGCGCGAGGGTTCGATTCGCGTAGATGCCATGCCTCTCGGTAGAGTTGATGCCCCAAATGGTTCGTCAACACCTTGCTCGGCAAGCTGGAGGACTTCTGCTGCGATTGAAGACGCTACCCGAGGTGGGGTCCGTATGAAGGAAAGCATTAGACTGCTTGCTCCCGACACGCAGAGCCAGGGACTCTTATCAACAGAAATGAAATCCTGATTCCTGATATCGCTAGACCACGCCACTAAATCCCGGAAGTCGGGTAATTGGAAAGAGACCCGCTGCCCGCAAAACCGGCGCGTTGACACAAAAATTGAGTGCAGAGTATAGTTCAGGACGCGATGGTGGTTTCGAGGTTCCCCGTGGTGCCGGCTTCCTGCTCGGCCGGCGGTGCCTGCGGAAGCGGATCCAAGAAGCAAACGCATGTCCTACTTACCGCATCATCCGTTCGCGCAGCGCATCGTATTGGTTTCTTTTCTTGCTCTGCTGGCGTGCGTTCTTAGCGTTCCTCTTTGCGGACAGGCGCCTCCTTCGCAGGATCCCCAGGCAGCGGCTCCCGCCGCTCAAACGCAGCCTCAGCCGGCCAAGCCGCAAGAACAGAGTTCCGCGAATAACGGAGAAGTCTCCAGCCGCGATACCCCTCCTACTTTCAAGGTGCGCGTCAACCTGGTGCTGGTGCGAGTCGTCGTGCGCGATCCCAAAGGGAACGTGGTGCCCGACCTGCACAAAGAAGACTTTCAGTTATTCGACAATCGCAAACCACAGACCATCACTACATTTAGCGTGGAAACGCAGGCCTCCCACGCCATCGAGGAGACCTCGAGCATTGACGCCGGCAACGCTGATCCCGGCGCCGCCAAGGCAGCCGTACTCGCCTTGCCGCAGCGCTTCGTTTCGGTGGTGGTCGATGACCAGCATCTAGTCATGACCGACTTGATGTTCGTGCGCAACGCCGCGAATAAGTTCCTCGATTCGCTGGCGCCATCCGATCGCGTGGGAATTTACTCGACATCGGGCCAATTAAATCAGGAATTTACCAGCGATCACGAACTGCTGAAGAGGGCGCTCTTGGGTCTGCTGCCGCGCTCGCCGACGCAAGGCCTCCAGGAGTGCCCAGACATAAGCTATTACGAAGCCGACCTGATCGAAAATCAGCATGACACGCAGGCCGCCTCTGTCGCCGCTCAGGATTACATTGCATGTTCTGGCCTCCAGGGGACGGCTCCCGCCGCCCAACTCATGTCTCAGGCCACCACCGTGGCCCAAGCCACCGCAACCATGGTCGTTGGCCGCGAGGACTCCTCCACCGAATATGCCTTGCGGCACATGGAAGACATCATGCGACGGCTTGCGGGCATGCCTGGCCAGCGCATCATGGTGTTCGTTTCCCCCGGATTCCTCACCTCCACGTTGCACCTGGAGTTCAGCGGCGTCGTGGATCGGGCCACCAAATCCAACATTGTGATCAACACCATCGATGCGCGCGGCTTGTACACGCCGGATTTGGGAGACATAGCCGACCCGTATAGCAATACGTCTGTACAAACCTCGGGGATCAGGTCTCTATACGCAACGATGGCGCAGACCGCCCAAGAAGATGTGCTGCAGCAGTTCGCGGATGGCACCGGCGGGACATTTTTTCACAATCGCAACGACATTGACGAGGGTTTGCGTCGGGCGGCGGCCGCTCCAGCGCTAACCTATTTGCTCGGATTTTCTCCGCAGAATCTAAAGCTCGATGGCAGTATGCATACCCTGAAGGTTTCCTTCACGCGCAAAACTAACTATCAGATTCAGGCGCGGCACGCCTACTTCGCGCCGCGGCATGTAGCAGATCCCGCCGAAGAGGCCAAGCTAGAAATTCAAGAAGCCATCTTCTCGCAGGATGAGATTCACGACCTCCCCGTCGATGTACACACGCAGTTCTTTAAGACCACCTCCACGCAAGCCAAGCTCGCCGTCGTTACCCACGTGGAAATTAAGGGCATGCACTTCCGCAAAGCGGACGGACGAAATAAGGATGACATTACCGTCGCCACGGCCATTTTCGACGAAAACGGCAACTACATTACCGGCGGCGAGAAGATTGTCGAAATGAAGCTGTTGGACACCACCTATGACAAGCTGACGCGATCTGGTTTAAATCTCAAGTCCAGCTTCGATGTGAAGCCGGGGTCTTACCTGGTACGCCAGGTGGTGCGTGACTCCGAAGGGGCGCAACTCGCGGCGCGCAATGGCGCCGTAGTGATTCCATATTGATTCCAATGCCGGACCCGATGGGCTGATGACCATCGTCGATTTCAGTGGAACGTTGCAGGTAGTGCAAGACTTTACGGCTAATGCCGACCTGCTGGAAGCGGCTGTGAGTGGGGTCAAGAATTCTGCCGTCGATCCCAATGCTCAGGCGCCCACCGCGCTGGCTTCGGCTGGGCTTCCTCCGGGCATCGGCACGCAGCCGGGCTTTACTGTACTGTCGCCGTTTTCTTCCGTTTCCAACGCGGAAGCTCAGTATGCCGCCGGGACTTAGTGAAGTTTGGAATCGCTTTGCCGTCTTCCACGCTGTTCGATATCCTTGACCAGAGCAGGTTTTCCACGGATGCTTTTGAAAGAGAGTTGCTGTATGGGGCGACCTGCCCGATAGCGCTTTGTGTCTGGCGCACAGGAGTTGGACTATGTGGGTCGCAAAGGGCTTGTTTTTGGGTGTTTGGTTGTTCGGCTACGCCACCATCATTGAGCTGTATGCGGCAGTCTACCGGCACACGCCATCAAATTCAGCCGTGTCGATCCATGTCATCACAAGTCTAACGAGTTCGAACCCTTGGTGGTGGAGCGCGTGCGCGGTGTGTTTGATTTTCGGCTGTTTAATCACGCGGATATGGTCGGTTCCGTGTGCAATTTGGATCGGGCTCGCAGTGACCGGTTTAATTCCGGCCAGTTTCCTCACGCTGTTTGTCGTGCTTGTGGCCAAACTGAAGGCCATAGCACCGGGTTCTTGAAGACCGCTAGGTGTTAAATACGGCGCTAGTATGCCCAATAGTTGATCGAGTTATTAATCGAGCAGGCAGAACGACGCCATAAAGAATATCGCCATCATCGTCTGTGCGATTCTCGTAAGCTTTGGGCTGTCACGCCTCCTGCATGGGCGTTCCCAGAAGCAGGCAGAATCGAAACCAGCACCCAAAGATGCGTATCCAAAGTCTTCGCAATTTAGCGTCCAAAGCTCGCGCGCAAAACTGGGTCTTCCTTGTACGTCTACGCCGACGCAACCTCGGGGTGTAATCATGGATTGGGGTCTTACAGAGGGTACCGCCACGGTAGATGAAAGGGAGAGTGCGATAGATCCAACGCCAATCATGTAGGGTAGGTAACAGCGAATGTTATGACCCACGACGCCGACATCTTGCTTGAACGAGCCGCCGAAGCCCTGAAGAACAAACAATACCCGGCAGCCGAGGAGCTGCAACGGAGGGGTTGCCAGCTCTTACGTGAGCAACGGGCGGAGGAACCTCGAATTGCGAATGAAATCGAAAAACTTGCCGATATTCACTGTGCTCAACGCAAGTTTGACCTGTGCGCTGATGAGTATGCGGACGTGGTCAGAATGCGGGAGAAGTTTCTGCCCGCGAGGGTCAGAACGCTTCTGGAGGCGAAATCTGCGTCACGGCGTCTTGAGATAAATGTTGCTGATGCTGTGCTCGCGCAGTATGGCGTTAAATGCCGCCAGGTCTTTCCCCACTGACTGCTGAAAGTCCTGCACCGCTTTGTCGCCGCGCTGCTTCAACTCTTCCTGCACGGCGATCTGCTGCGTGGTGGGCGGAAAATCGGCAGTGCTGTCGAGTTGGCCGGACAAGTAAGCTACCTTCTGCAGCAGCATCGGCGACCAGCGGCAGTCGTCCTGGCCGCGGCCAGTCAGCTTGAGCTGCAAGAGGGTTCCCTCGATGCCAGCAAGCTTTTCCCCGAGATCGTCCGCGGCTTTGCGAACCTGTTTCGACTCCTCATCAGTCCCTAGTTCCTTTCCAAGAGCAACAAGTTGCGCGCGGAGCGACTCGATCTGGTTCACCGTACTCGCCATTGCAGCCATCTCTTCATACAGCGCAGTTTGCATGCGCGTCTGTGCCTGAATGTCGCTTTCCGAGGCGGCGGTGTGCGGATCCTTCAGCACAGTCAGCTTCTGCGTGAATTTTTCTTCTCCCACAGTGAGCGTGACTGAGTAAGCTCCCGGCAGGGCTGGCACCGACAGTCGCCCCACGGCGGGAGGCTTGCGCCAGCCCTCCGGTCCAAAGGGAACATCCGGCGCGTAGAGCGGCGTAGTTCTCAAACGAATTTGCGTGCTGCGCTCGGAGCGCAGGTCCCACCACACGCGGTTGATGCCGGCCTTGACTTCGCAAGGTGGCGGTTCAGCGTCGCCAGAATCATCATCCTCGCTGGGTGGTTTGGCCGCAGCGGCACCAGCCTTGGGGGCGTGGCATTCGTACTCGCGCACTTTTTTGCCCTCGGCGTCCGTGATGGTTAGCTTGGCTACGTCCTTCTCGCCCAAGTTGGATTTGAGATAGAAATTAATGGGCGCGCCGTATGGTGGATTTTTTCCCGTTGTGGGGTCGTACTGGACTGCGGCCGCCTGCACCACTTCCTTAAAGCGATAAGCATCGCGCGGCGCAAACAGATGGGCCTTGGCCGTGGCGACTTCCAGCGTCAACTGTTCGAGAGCGGTAATGTCGTCCAGGATCCAGAATCCGCGACCGTAGGTGGCCACCGCCAGATCATGGAATCTCTCCTGAACAGTCAGCCAGTAGACCGGCGCGTGCGGCAGGCCGGACTGGAGCGGCTGCCAGTTCTTTCCGTCGTCGAAGGAAACGTAGAGCCCGCCTTCCGTGCCCAGATAGAGGAGTCCCTTGCGAAAAGGATCTTCGCGCACGCAGTGCGCATAGCTGAGCATGTTGTGGGGAATCCCGGCGGTGATCAACGTCCAGGTTTTGCCGTAGTCAGCAGTTTTGTACACATAGGAGTCGCGAAAGTTGACCTGGTGGCCGTCAACTGTCAGGTAGGCCGTGCCCGCATCGAAGCGCGAGGCTTCGATGTTGTCCACGGTACCCCACTCGGGAAAGCCAGGTAGATTTTTCGTGACGTTGCTCCAGTTTTTTCCACCGTCGCGCGACACCTGCACTTGCCCGTCGTTGGTGCCCACCCAGATCAGCCCCGCCTCTTTTGGCGATTCTGTCAGAGCGAAAATCACGCCGGCATATTCCACGCCGATGTTGTCGGGAGTGAGCCCTCCGGAAATCTGCTGGCGGCTCTTGTCGTTGCGGGTCAGGTCCGGACTGATGATCTGCCAGCTATTGCCGCCATCGGTGGTGACATGTACAAACTGGCTGCCAACGTAAACCTTGTTGTGGTCGTGAGGAGAAATGGCGATGGGAAATTCCCAGTTGAAGCGGTACTTCACCTCCGCCGCCGGTGCGCCAGCGACATAGTCGGGCCACACCTCCACCTCTCGGTCGTGGTGCGTACGCTCGTCGAAGCGCGTCACCGTGCCGCCGATGCTGCCTGATCCCGTGCCCGTTGACCAAATGATGTTGTTGTCCACGGGATCCGGCACTGCGAAACCGCTCTCGCCTCCGGCCACAGGGTGCCACGCGCCGCGCGGAATGTTGTTGCCCCCGAAGCCGCCGAACTGCAGGCTGTTGCTAGGGCCGCGCCATGAGGGGCCGTCCTGCCGGTTGCCGTAAACGAAGTAGGGAATCTGGTCGTCCACAGTGACGTGATAAATCTGCGCAATTGGCAAGTTGACATGGTTCCAGGTGTGCCCACGATTCACGGAAATATTCACGCCGCCATCGTTGACCACGGCCATGCGATCCCCGTCCGTGGGATCGATCCACATTTCGTGATTGTCGCCGCCGGGATCGGCGGGCATCTTAGTGACCGTGTGGCCGCCATCGAGCGTCCGAGAAAAAGAAGCGGAGAAGAAAAACACTTCGTCCTCATTATCCGGAGCAATCTCCGTGCGTGTGTAGTAGTGCGTGCGCCCGCGGAGCTGCCGGTCGGAGTTGACCATCTGCCAGTTCTCGCCGCCGTCGTCGGAGCGCCAAAGTTGCCCGAGCTGCCCGGGGCTGTTCGGCTGCGGAACTCCGTCGCCGGTTTCAATCTCCGCATACACGCGGTTGGAATCTTTTTGGGCCACGCGAACGGCGATTCTGCCCACGGGAGAATGGGGAAGGCCGTGACCTTCCAGGCGCTTCCAGGTGAAGCCACCGTCTGCCGACTTGAACAAACCACTGCCGGGTCCGCCGCTGGTGCGGCCCCAGGTGTGAATCTCGATTTGCCACATGCCTGCAAATAGGATTCGCGGATTATTGGGATCCATTCCCAGGTCGGAGCAGCCCGTGTTTTCGTCCACGAACAGCACCTTGTCCCAGGTCTTTCCGCCGTCGGCAGTGCGGAATACGCCGCGCTCCGGCTGCGGCCCGTAGGCGTGGCCCAGCGCGCACGCCAGTACGATGTCTGGATTGCGCGGATCGATCTCCACGCGGCCGATGCGGCCTGCCTTTTCCAATCCCATCAGCGACCAAGTCTTGCCGGCGTCCACGGATTTATAAATTCCTTGTCCCACGGAGATGTGGCTGCGGATGAATGATTCGCCGGTTCCTGCCCAGACGATGTTCGGATCACTCGCCGCTACGGCCAGCGAACCAATGGAGGCCACCGGTTCCGAGTCGAAAATGGGATCCCAGTGGATCCCGCCGTCCGTGCTTTTGAAAATACCTCCGGAGGCCGCGCCCACATACCAGATGTTCGGTTTTCCCGGAATTCCGGCGACAGACGTGGCGCGGTTGCCTTCCGGGCCGATGTACCGATACTTGAGCTGGCCGTACACCTCAGGACTGATTGCCGGCTGCTGCGCGTGCAACAAACAAGGAGCCGCCAGCAGCGCCGCAAGAACGATCAATACGACGTATTTCGCAACCAATAGTTTCGCACGCTTAAACATAGTGAGCCTCTCCGATGAAACTAAATTTGGGATGGGCGGATGATATAGACGTAGCAGAAGTGCGTCAACGGGGGGCGGCCGCGCGTGCCCATCGATGAAACAATCTCACAAGAATCTGGCTCGGTACCGAGGGAGAAGCGACACAGTTTGAGGCAATCTACGAATTCAGCAGAAAGAGAAGGAGGAGCGTTGGAGAGTCTTTTTCACCACTCAATCGGCTCGACGCCTGATTAACGGTAATCGAAGGGCCACTTCTGCTCCGATACGTCTACCCCGACGGCCACTCGACACGTTTTCATGATTGCACGCGGTTCATTCCCGTTCCCGATCCGATAGCTTGCAAACTGGATCAGCGCGCTACTGGCCAGCCCGAAATCGTGATCGGCACGCAGAGGAAATACAGCTTTCGCGAAGCACCGCGGCTGGGGTCTCAGGTATTTGCCATTCTTTCCCTCGTATGACAGCCTGCACGAGTTCACCCTCAAGCTTCCCCTCGACCTCCGGAATGTCTTTGCCCGACCACTTCGTTCTCCACCGATCTAGCCGTTGGCGAAGAATGTCCTGGTCTTCGGCGGGGCCGTATTCTGACATTGCGTAGGCCGCCATGCCCGCTTGCGCCGCCGGCCCGATTGTCAGGCGCCCGCGCAGAAATGTATCAAGACCGGTAGAATAATATGCGCTAAACAAGGCGAAGCTGATGTTGGAGTCCAATTGTTCCGCGCTGAGTGGCAAAGCTGTCTCAAGCAGAGGAAGCGCGCGTAGAGCATCCCAGCGCATAAAATACGCCAACATCCCCCCGCGGGCCTGGCCGTCCCAAGTGGCGCTGGACTTTTCATACAAGGCCAAAAGATGGTCATAAATCGCATGCGTCGCAAACCGCGCTGCGAGCGCCGTCTTTAGCTGCAGGTCCACTCCCCCATGCTGGGCGTTTGCCGAAGCGGCATGGATCTGCTCTTCCAGGCATTCGTCCGTCTCCGGCAGCACATCGAATGGCGCGTTCTGGATCGATTGCAACATCACCCGGTGATTTGCGCATACCTCCTCTATGACAAACGGCCTCACGTTCTGCGGTGCAAGTTTGATCATCTGGGCCACAACGGCCGCGCGCTCACCGCTCAAGGCCGGATCTTTTTGCGTTTGCAAGATTGACTCGAGGGCGGGCACCATTCGTGGATCCTGCAAGTACGTCCCGTAGCTGTTCAGCAGCCAGTCCACGTTGTACTCGTTGACCTGAGCAAAATGAGCGATCAAGACCTCGCGCGCTGTGGCGAAATCGTTCCCGCCGATTTCTTTTCGTTGCGCAAGCTGAGTGAACACTGTCTCTGCCGCCGCCACAAGGGGCTCTCCGTTGCGCCGGGCCAGCGTCATGGTGATTTGGTGTAAGTATTCGCTCTCTATTTGCTCTGTCGGCAAATGTTTGCCCGGTGCATCAGCGTCGAAAGGAACCGCGAGTCGCGCCTTGAGGGCGACTGTAGTTTGCAGCAGCGAAGAGCCTGCTGATAGGGGCTGTGCCGGATCGCCAAGCGCGCGCTCGAGTTCTGCCACCACCAACGCCCGGTTTCGTGCCAACCAGAGACCTCGGGTAACGTCTACTCCAAATGGGTAGAACTCCTTCGGCCGCAGATAGAGCGAGAGCTTTACACGCGTCGATGCATCCCCTGTCAGCCAATCAAGCTCCTCGGCAAATGACTGCGCCTGCCGCATGCTGGTTGCTTCGCGAATTTGTTTCTCTAGCGTGGTGGCCCGGGCGGTCTCGTCGGCGTCAGTCATTGCCTGTACGTCGAACTCGACCTCGTTGCTCGTCAGCGATCCTAGCGCCTGCGAATGGAGCAGGTCTCCACTCGACACGCGATTTGTTACAACGTGAGCTTTGTAATGGCCCGGCGCGTCGAAGCGGTACACCGCATTCAAGGTTAGACCCACGGTCGCCGGTTTATCGACTTCCAGTGACCCCATCGACGCATAATCAGGGCTGTATGGGTGCCCGCGGGCCTGATCGTCCAACCATGGAAACACTCCCGTCACCGGCGACAAAAACAGCGTATCGATCGGCGATGCAGGCTGCGTAGTCGTGCCGTTCAAGGAAAAGCCCGGTTCGGTTGCCGTAAATGCGAGTACGAGTTGGATGGGCTCACCGATGCGGTATGTAGTCTTGTCTCCTGCGAGCGATAAATCCACATGCACCGGTCCGCCTCTCTGGGCAGATGCCACGCCGCAAGCCAGCACGGCGAGCATCGCGGCCAGGAATTGACGCATCGGGACCACCTCCTGCAGGGGATATCAGCTTAGCGACGAGAGTTTCGCTGAAACCATTTTGCTGATCTCCATACGATGGCGTGGGCAGTGGGCAGGGTTGCCGCCGTGGTCCAAACGATTCTCATAGTTCTCACAGTTAGCTGCCTCCCAATCGCAGCGGACCATCCGCGTATCGCCAACAGCACCGAACGGGTCACAGCCGAAGCCCTCATCGCTGTATCACGCGTTACGCGTGGATATGAATTCCTGTGCATCGATCACGTTTTAAAAGACCACCGGCGCTTGGTGAAAAATCCAGAAGATTGCTAACATCAAGACACACGAATCAGGCCGAGTGAATGGGGCGAGGCGATGTCGCCAAAATCCGGTTGACAATTCCATGAAGAAAGAGAAGAGCGTCTGGCGCGACGATAAGAAACATCTCCGCTTCCTCACTGTAGGGCAAACGGCACGCATTCTGGGTATCAGCCCTTCCACGCTGCGGCTCTGGGAAAGCGTTGGACTGGTGACCCCTGCTCGCAGTTCCGGGCGCTTCCGGTTGTATACTCCAGAACTTCTTGAAGTGCTAAAGCGGATCAAGTACCTACATGACGTGAAAAGACTCAACGTGCCTGGAATCAAAGAGGCCATGGCGCAGAGTTTGCCCGCCAAAGTGAATGCTGATGGCCGCAAGGTTCCCGACTTCGGGCCTAAGCTGCGAAAATTGCGCAAACGACAGGGTCTGAGTTTGGCACAAGCCGCAGAACATGCAGGAGTTTCGGCAGGGTTCCTGAGTTCGGTCGAACTGTCACACGCCAAGCCTTCGGTCTCGACCCTTTCGCGATTGGCCGGCGCTTACGGCACGACGGTCTTGGAACTGTACGAGGTTCCGAAACAGCCGGACCGCATTGTCCGCCCTGACAAACGGGAATCCATCCAGACGCAATCGGGAGTTCGCATGGAACTTCTTTCCACTGGGACGAAAATGCTCGAGACGATGCTGATGCGAGTCCCACCCGCCACTGGCAGCGATGGTGCCTATACGCACCAGGGGGAAGACTGGATTTATATGCTGAATGGCGAACTCGAAATCTGGCTCGATGAAGCGGAATGTTATGTCCTCCATGAGAACGAGAGCTTTTGGTTCGAAAGCAATCGAGGCCATCGTTGGTACAATCCGGGGAAAAAAGAAGTGGTCATGATCTGGGTCAACACGCCCCCAACATTTTGAAGACAGACCGCTGGACTCAATGCGTTTTCGATGCTGCCATCGAGGATCGCTCTCGCGGTTCTTCTGCAGGAGACCACTCTCTACCGGCATGGCCCCCCTCCCGCAATGGTCCGTAACTCTCAGAACGTGAGCCGCAGCGAGAACTACTGTACGCGTGGCGCGGTAAGGGTGCTGCTAAATGGTCCGAGGCTCGGGCCGTCGGCAGAGCCGTTGTCCAGGGGACCGCTGCCGGCAGCGTTGGTTCTCACGTCGTAGCGCACGGAATTTGTTATGTTGAAAACCTCCAAGCAATCACCGTTCGAAAATAGCCCGCCGCAGCCGAGCCACCCTACAATATTCGTGCAAAGTAGTCAAAGACTGACCATGGATCGACCGTAAGAGCGGTCTTGGGCCCTGGTGGAAGGCGAAAACGAGACGATCAAAATGAGTACCGCACAGAGTCGCTGCACGGGATACCTCCGATAGATGCTACGAGATCCCTAACTCGTCAGACCAAAAGATCCTCGTGAATTGCCGAAAACCTGTTTTCACTTGACTTTCCCAAAGGTGCGGAATAGCGTACCGCTTCTCGGAACGAAATTCTCGGCGTTCTAGTTTTTGATCAAATTGATGTGAGGGTTCGTTCCCAGGATGCTGGCTTCGCTGCGCTTGCAAAAGACAGAATCACGGCCTGCGGCTAGCAGCCCTTCCCGTTAAGGACGGTTTCTGTGACATCACGGTCTCGATGCACTCCGGCGATCCGTGCGACCAGAACCTTACTAGAAATATGCAAATTTACAAGACGAAGATGACCGCGGCTACAAAGCAAGTGTTCAACGACGCAGAACGCGCGAGGTGCTACATGAAAATTAGAATCATGATGGCTGCGATGCTTCTGCTGGCTGGTGGTTTAATCGCTCTCCGGGCGAAAACGCCACCCGACAATCCTGAACAACAGATCCGCGAGCTTGAGGATAAAGTGAACGGGGCCTACGCCGCCAACGATTTGACGGCATACTTCTCTTACTACGCGCCGGATTTTTCGCAGTGGCTGCCCGAAGGACGCACCGATCTTGCTACCTACAAGAAGGAATGGACAGGATTCATTCATGGCGGGGGACGGGTTGAATCCGCGAACTATTCGGATCTGCACATCCAGGTCGGTCCCAGCGGTGATACTGCCGTCGCCAGCTACATCCTTCGCGTGCGCACGCGTAACGCGAAGGGGGAGGTATCGGAGGAAGACAACCAGGAATCAGACGTCTTTTTCAAGCGGGGAGGAGTTTGGAAGATCGTCTTCCTTCACTATTCCCCAGCTCCCAAAAAGAAAGCACAGTAGGGTCAAGACTGCACAAGCGGCGACCGCTGTTTTTGTTTCCAGCGAGGCCACAAAGATTTCTGATGCGCAAAGGATCGAATTCATGAGTGATGACCGAGACCGTTATCTGGGGATGGACCGGGCCATCACGCGTCGCGATTTCATAGATGGCGCGGCAGTGATGGTGGGTGGTACTTTGCTTGCGGGTAGATACGTATCCGGTAGTTCTGCCACCGAACCACAGAACCAAGCCGGGTATGATCCGCCGAACCTGACAGGCTTGCGAGGAAGCCACCCTGGATCTTTCGAGACCTCCCACGCACTCCGTGACGGAACGTTTTGGACGACGGCTGCCCCGCCGACGGATACGAAAGAACTCTATGACCTTGTCATCGTGGGAGCTGGTATCAGCGGTCTCGCGGCAGCGCACTTCTTTCGGGAGCTCGTCGGAGAATCAGCGCGTATTTTGATCCTGGAAAATCACGACGACTTCGGCGGTCATGCCAGACGCAACGAGTTCCACCTCGGAGGAAAGCTGCAGCTGTCGAACGGCGGCACCTTTCTGATCGACAGCCCGACGCCCTATAGCTCGCAGGCTGACGGATTGTTAAAAAAACTCGGTATCGATCCGCCGAAACTCGATGAAGCAACGACCGATCACAAGCTGTACCGCTCATTGGGATTGAAGTCCGCGGTTTTTTTTAACCAAGAAAAATTCGGCTCGGACAAACTCTTGGTCGGCGAACCCGGTGGTCGTCGTGGCAATAAGGGAGAGAAGACGCGCTCCTGGGATGACTTCCTCGCGGAAGCGCCTCTATCTGAAGCCGCCCGGCGAGACATCGCGCGGATTGAAGAGTCTCAAGTCGACTACATGCCGGGTCGGTTGTCGGCGGAGAAGAAAGCCCGGCTCGCCAAGATCAGTTATCGCGATTTTTTGCTAAACGTCGTGAAAGCCGATCCAGGGGCAATCGCGTTTTATCAGACGCGCACCCACGGTGAGTGGGGAGTCGGAATCGACGCCGAGCCGGCTTTGGACTGCTGGGCCCTCGGGCTGCCGGGATTTCAGGGCATGCACCTCGATCGAGGGGCCGCCCCGAATATGAGCTATTCCGCGGCAGGATACGCAAACGGTGGTTCGTACCGATACCACTTCCCGGACGGAAATGCTTCCATCGCGCGTCTTCTCGTTCGCGATCTGCTACCGGGAGCCGTCCCTGGCCACACGGCTGAGGACGTAGTGACCGCAAGAGTCGAATACAACCGCCTGGACAACCCGAGTTTTCCGATTCGAATTCGCTTGAATAGCACTGTGGTTGCGGCAAGAAACCTCGGCAGCCCGGCCGCTGCCAGCGAAGTGGAAGTTATCTACGCGCAGGGGAAAGAGGTATTTAAGGTTCGCGCAAAAGGATGTGTGCTGGCCTGTTGGAACATGATGATCCCGTATCTCTGTCCCGAACTGCCGGAGGAACAGAAAGAAGCACTACACTACCTGGTCAAAGTGCCTCTGGTGTACTGCAGCGTGGGCATCCGGAACTGGACGGCATTTCAAAAGCTCGGCATACAGAATGTGAGTGCACCCGGCGCGTACTGGGAATCCATCAGTTTGAATGCGCCCATTGATATCGGTGACTACCACAGTCCGAAATCGCCTAACGACCCAATCCTACTGCACCTTAGCCGAACCCCCTGCAAGCCTGGGCTCCCCGCCCGCGAACAGCACAAGGCTGGCCGCATGGAGCTCTTGGTCACGTCGTTCGAGGACTTCGAACGTAAGACGCGGGACCAACTCGCCCGCATTCTCGGTCCGGGCGGTTTTGATCCCGCAGAAGCTATTCAAGCCATTACCGTGAACCGGTGGCCGCACGGGTATGGATATGAGTACAACCCGCTCTTTGATCCCGATTGGCCTGAGGCGGAGCGCCCCAATGTTATCGGGAGAAAAAAGTTCGGCCGAATCGCCATTGCCAACACTGACTCCGGCGCCACCGCTTATACGGACGTGGCAATCGATCAGGCATACCGCGCCGTTCAGGAACTTGTGCCTGCATAATGGATTGCGCAAGGGAAATTACATTTTCGAACGAGGTTCCCACGTGACCACAAACGTAGCTGCAGCGGCAATGAGTGGCGAGCAAATTGTTGCTCTCTCAAAAAAGCACACCCTGTATGAATGGTCTGCGCAATCGAAAGTCGATCCCATACCTGTAGCGAAAGCCAAGGGCATCTATTTCTGGACCCCCGAAGGCAAGCGCTTCATCGATTTCAACAGTCAATTGATGAGCGTCAACATCGGACATGGCGACCCGCGGGTCATCGAAGCAATCCACCAGCAAGCCTCCACCTTGGCGTATGCCAACCCGTTCATGGCGACGGAACCGCGCGCTCGATTGGGTGCCAAACTCGCGGAAATTGCGCCCGGTGATATCGATACCTTTTTCTTTACCAATGGAGGGGCGGAAGCGAATGAGAATGCCATCAAGATCGCGCGTTTTTTCACCGGCCGCCACAAGATTCTGGCGCGGTACCGTTCCTATCATGGTGCTACGGCAGGAAGTATCTCTCTCACCGGCGATCCAAGACGTTGGGCAGCCGAACCCGGCATTCCGGGCGTCATCCGCGTTTTCGATCCGTATCACGGCATTGAACGGGGTTGGGACTCGGTCGCCGAAGCTCTGGCGAACATTGAAGAGGTGATCCAACTCGAAGGACCGCAAAACATCGCCGCCTTTATTCTGGAGCCTGTTACCGGCACGAATGGAGTCCTCGTGCCGCCGGACGGTTATCTCGAAGGCGTGCGCGAAATCTGCAGCAAGCATGGGATTCTCATGATTGCGGACGAAGTGATGTCCGGCTTTGGACGCACTGGTAAGTGGTTCGCCGTGGACCACTGGAAGGTTGTGCCGGATCTGATCAGTATGGCGAAGGGACTCACCAGCAGTTACCTCCCGCTCGGTGCTGTCGGAATGCGCCACCACATCGCGCAGTACTTTCAAGACAACGTTTTCTACGGCGGGCTCACCTACAACAGTCACCCCATGGGGTGCGCCGCGGCGCTGGCAACGATCCGCGTCTACGAAGAGGATCACCTCATTGAGAATGCTAGAAAGATGGGTAGCGTGATGAAGCAATTGCTCCTGGACTTGGAGTCCCGCCATCCATCCGTGGGCGCAGTGCGTTCGATTGGCCTCTTCGGCATCGTGGAGTTGGTGCGCAATCGCCACAAGCGAGAGCCCATGGCGCCTTTCAACGGCAGCTCGGAAGAAATGGCGGCCCTGGGGAGATTTTTCCGCGAGCAGGGCCTCTACACATTCGTGCGCTGGAACACGTTCTTCACCAATCCGCCGCTTTGTATCACGGAGAACGAACTCCGCGAAGGCTTCGCGATTATTGATCGAGGGTTGGAAGCCGCAGACAAAGCTGTTGTGGGGTGAGAATAGCCGGAGTGAACTTCACGGCATACGCCAATTGGCGATTCGGATCACGCGAGGCCCAGAAGGACTCACAAGGATTCGGGCCGGGTGGAAACTTAAAAATCTTGGAGAACAGGATATGCGGCTTCGGACGGTGAATTGGATCTTGGCGGGCGCTAGCATCTGGTCTTGTTCCGGAAATCAGGTAGCGGCCAAAAAACCAAACGAATCTGCGAACGTCCTGTTCCTCAACGGACATATTTACACATCAAATCCAAAACAACCTTGGGCGGAAGCGATAGCCGTTCGCGACGGCAGAATTCAAGAGGTAGGCTCAAACGCTGCAGTGAAGCGATATCGCGGAAGGAAAACACAGGTTGTCGACCTGGGTGGACGGATGATGTTGCCTGGAATGATTGACAACCACACACATTTTCTCTGGGCAAGCTTCGGTCTAGCAGGTGTAAAGGTCAATGCCGCCCGAAACCTGAGCGACATGGAAGCGATTCTGATCAAGTACGCCAAAGCTCACCCGACGGAGTCTTGGGTGTACGGTGATGGCTGGCCATATGGCGCCTATTGGCCTTCCGGTCTCCCCACCAAGGACCTGCTCGATAGGATATTTCCAGACAGGCCCGCAACGATCATGTCCGAAGACGGCCATAGCTTGTGGGTGAATTCACGAGCCATGGCGGCGGCGGGGATTACTCGGGACACGCCCAATCCCGACGGGGCGGTGCGAGGGACTATAGTCCGCGACCCGAAAAGCGGAGAACCCACGGGAGTAATGGAGGAGGGTGCAAAGAGCCTGATCATGCGGGTCATGGAAACCAGCCTTTCAGAGGAGGAAAAATTCCGCAGGCTTCGCATCGGCCTAAAGTTCGCAAATGAGCATGGAATCACGAGCGTGGTGAACGCCACCGGCGACATTCCGGAAATGGAAACGTACGAGAAACTCCTCGAGCGAGGCGATCTTACGGTGCGGATGACGACGGCTTTCGCCGAGGACGTTGGCGTGCGCCATACGCTCTCGGAGGAGGAGCTGCGAGACTTCGAGGCGGCGCGACAGCGGTTCCAGGGAAACTGGGTGCGGGCCGGCATCATCAAATTTTTCGCGGACGGCGTAATCGAGACACACTCGGCCGCAATGCTAGAGCCGTACGCCGACACGCCTGGCAAGAAGGGTGAGACGCTCTACACGCTCGAAGAACTAAAAAAAGACTTTCTTGAGCTAGATCGGCGGGGGTTTCAGGTAATGACTCACGCGGTCGGCGATGGCGCGGTCCGTACTGTCCTCGACGCCTATGAATTTGTCGGAAAAGAAAATGGGCCGCGCGATCGACGCTGGCGCATCGAGCATATGGAAGTCGTGGCCCCTGTGGACCGTCCGCGGTTTGCGAAACTCGGAATCATCGCCGCGTTTCAACCCTGGTGCTGTCCACAATTGGGAGACCCGTGGGGTGACCATGTCGGCAAAGAAAGACTTAGTGCAGGTCTTCCATGGCGTGATGTCATCGAGCCGGGAGCTATACTCAGCATGGGCAGTGATTGGCCGGTGGAATCACTGAATCCTTTTCCGATTATCCAGACAGGCGCGACGCGAAGAACCGGCCCGGGCAAAAACGCGTTCTTTCCGAACCAGGCACTCACTCTGGACCAAATGCTTGCGGGCTATACCCGAAATAACGCCTACACGGAGTTCATGGAAAAACAGATCGGATCGCTGGAAACAGGCAAACTGGCCGACCTAATCGTGTTGTCTCAGGACCTTTACAAAATTCCCGCTGTACAGATTGGCAAAACCAAGGTCTTGCTGACGATGGTAGACGGAAAAACCGTATGGCGGAGCGGCATATAGATTTTGGGCGACCATGCCATGTCGTCTGGTAGAGAGTAATCCCTTGCGACCTTTGGAATGTATTTCTGGCGGGCCTAGCAATGATGATATTGATTAGAGGTTTTCCGTAGATTTATGCCGGCCAAAGAAAAGAACTACTGGTGGGAGACCGCAACGCCGCCACTGCTGCAGTCTCGAATGGATTTGCCGGAAAGCGTTGAAGTTGCAGTCATCGGTGGAGGTTTTACGGGCTTGTCGGCCGCACGCGCTCTGGCCAAACGTGGGGTGCAGGTGGCCGTGCTGGAAGCGGAAACCGTCGGCTGGGGCGCCAGCTCTCGAAACGGGGGCATGGTACTGACCGGCCTGAAACTGCCCGTACCCACGTTGATAAGACGCTATGGAAAGCAGGCCGTCGAACGGATGTATGCAATCTCTCTGGAGTCGATCGACTGCGTCGAGCAGATCATTCGCGAAGAAAGGATCGACTGCAACTTTTCGCGTTGTGGACACCTTGAAGTCGCCGTCAAGCAAACACATTTCCATGTGTTCGAGAAATCCGCCGCGCTCATTCGGCGAGAATTCAACCACGAACTCCGCATCATTTCCAAAAGCGAACTGCGCCAGGAAATCGGTACGGACATTTATCATGGCGGTCTAGTGGACGAGAAAAGTGCGGGATTGCATCCCGCTCGCTACGTCGTGGGTCTTGCGTACGCAGTCCAACGCGCGGGAGCAGGCTTGTTCGAACAAACTCGCGTCAGGAGTGTCGAACGAGAGGCCAATACGGGCCCTCGGAGATTTCGAGTGCATACCACAAGAGGAACGCTCACCGCGCGTGAAGTTCTTCTTGCCAGCGGCGCGTACACCACGGACGCGACCCCTTCACTGCGCAGAAAAGTTATTCCCATCGGGTCCTACATCATCGCGACGGAACCGTTGCCCGAGGACCTCGCGCGGGAATTGAGTCCGCGCAATCGGATGATCTTCGATTCCAAGCATTTTCTTTACTACTACCGGCTTACCCACGACAACCGCATGTTATTTGGCGGGCGAGCCGCTTTCTTTCCGGCAAGCGAAAACACCGTGCGACAAAGTGCAGAGATTCTGCGCCGCGGCATGATTGCGGTCTATCCGCAATTGCGTCAGGCAAAAGTGGAATATGTCTGGGGCGGTACACTCGATTTTACCTTTGACGTGATGCCACATGCCGGAAAGATCGAAGATTTATACTTTGCGCTGGGTTACGCTGGCCACGGCGTTGCTGCTGCGACTTGGTTTGGAAAGAAACTCGCCGGCCTCCTTTGCGGCGAGCCCAGTGACATTCCTTTTGATGGTATTAGGTTCCCCAACGCACCAATTGGGCTGCGCAGCGGCAGCACTTGGGCGCTGCCTCTTGCTGGCGCCTATTACAAACTCCTGGATTGGCTCACTTGAGCTTGGCCATCCCTTTGCGCGACGCGAGATACGCGAGCGGTCCTAGCCCTACTGCCAGCGGTCCCCAATGCCGGGCGAATGGATCGCTTCCGACCAGAGCTACAACACTCATGACCAGGGGCGCGATGACGACATACCTCAATCCGACCTTGCCCCACGGAATGCGGAATGGCCGGGCCAAGTTTGGCACCGTTTGACGCAGCCGCCATGCCGCCAACACCGTCAAGACGGTAACCCCAATTCGCAGCCATACGTAGACCGTCAGAAGTTGCGTCAAGGTGTGAAACGCCAACAAACCGTAAATCACTGATGACACTATGACAGCAATCCACGGAGTCCCGTAGCGGGGATGCTTCTCGGTGAACATAGCGGGCAGGTAACCATCCTCGGCCATCGACGACGGCATTCGTGTGCTGGTCAACACCGTAGCGTTCAGAAGCGCAAGGTTGGTGACCATCGCGGCAAGTGTCATCCAGAACCCAAGCCAGCGGCCGCCAATTGCCTGAGCGGCGACTGAAAAATAGCCCGTATGCCATTCGCTCCAATTGCCTAGAGCCGCAAGAGAAAAGAGCGTTGGAAGGAAGTAGGTGGCGATTGAAAGTGGCACCACCATGGCAAGGGCGCGGGGATAGGTTCGTTGCGGGTTGTCCACTTCCTCGGCGACGCTGGACAGTTGCTCGTATCCGGAGTAGAGCCAGAGTCCTAGAGCCAACCCTACTCCGAATACTTGAAAGGACGGCGTGTGCGGTGGGATCAGGGGGGAGAAAGGGTTATGGCGCCACTTCGCGGCCGCGATGGCGCACAAAGCGACAATCGGCAACGAGATGAAAATCTCGAGCACGATGGAAACAACACCTACCATCTCAATTCCGCGTACATTGATCCAAGCAATCATCGCTACGACAGCTACCGCGACCAGGTAGTGTTTCCAACCCGTGATAGCAGGAAAGAAGAAGCTCAGATAATCCGTAAAGAGAACGGCATACGCGCTCCCAAGGAGAAACGAAGCGCTCCAGTTCCACCAGCCCGCCAGAAATCCCCAGAAGTCGCCGAACCCCGCGCGTGTCCAACGATAAAAGCCGCCTTCTACAGGAATCGCTGTTGTGAGTTCCGCTGCGACCAGGGAGACGGGAATGCACCAGAACAACGGGATAAAGAGGTGGAAGATCAACGTCAACCCGGGGCCACTCGTGGTCACCTCATCCTCGAGGCCGAAGGGGCCGCCTGTGGTATAGGCATACATCACGAAGACGAAGTAGAAAAAGGTCGCCTTCTGGAAAGCGCTTCTTGAACCGTTTCTCGATTTCGCGGAAACCGCCGTCAAGATTTCCTCTCACCAACTGGAGCCGCCACAGCATTCCTGTGACTGGCTTAGGGAGATTTTGCGTGGCCGAGGTTATCTCATTCCGGTTCGATTGCGTAGTTCCATCGCTCAATACTTCATAGAGGATGCGATTTTGTCTTGACAGGGGGAAGCTAGTTCTCTTACGTTTCACCGCGGCGCACAAACCCTGCATTCCTATAGTAGGGTTAGGGCGCTCAGGCTGCTTTCTCACACATCTTTTTTGCTGAGTCTACGCATTGGACGAGGTTTCTCATGGCTGATAAGGATCAAGACAAAGAACTGGGTATGGACAGGCCCATCGGGCGGCGCGACTTTCTCAACGGCGTTGCAATCGCCGCAGGTTCGAGCCTTGCGGGAGCCTTCCTGCCAGGACTTGAATGGCTGGCGGAAGGCTCGGAACAATTCGCTCAGGACAAGCCCGGCTACTACCCGCCGACTCTAACGGGCATGCGTGGCAGCCATGACGGATCATTCGAGGCCGCTCACTCGGCCCGCGATGGAGGTTTTTGGAGCACTGCGGGCTCACCAATCGAGACCGGCGAGACCTATGACCTGGTAATCGTGGGCGGCGGCATCAGCGGCTTGGCCGCAGCTTATTTCCACCGCAAACAAAATCCTTCCGCGCGCATCCTGATTCTCGATAATCACGACGACTTTGGCGGTCATGCCAAGCGCAACGAATTTCATGTCAATGGCCACACGCTGCTCGCGAACGGTGGCACAGTTTCGATCGAATCGCCGTTTCCCTACAGTGCCGAAGCGCGCGGCTTGCTTACGGATCTGGGAATAGAGCCCGCTAAGTTCGAAGAGAAGTACGACGACAGCAAGGTCTACAAAGGTTTGAAATCGGCATATTTCTTCGACAAGGAAACATTTGGTACAGACCGTCTTGTGATCGGAGGGCCGGCCCCTTTCGGCAGGCAAGGCGGAGTTTCTTGGCCCGACTTCCTCGCAAAAACACCTCTAAGTGAAGCCGTCCGGCGAGACATCGTCCGCTTGCAGGAAGCGAAGGCGGACTATCTGCCGGGAATTTCTTCCGACGAAAAAAAGGAAAAGTTGTCTCGCATGAGCTACAAGGATTTTCTCTTGAAGCTGGTCAAGGTTGATCCAGGCGTGATTCCGTTCTATCAAACTCGTACTCACGGACTGTTTGGAGTCGGGATCGATGGAGTTTCGGCTCTTGACTGCTGGGGACTTCGTTTTCCCGGTTTTCAGGGAATGGATATTGCGCCAGGCCCTTACCGTCGGATGGGATTCACCGCGATGGGGGAGGCCACACCCGAAAAGGAGCCCTATCACTTCCATTTTCCAGATGGGAACGCCTCGATCGCGCGGTCCATCGTACGAGCGCTCATCCCGGAATCGGCGACCGGCCATTCGGCCGAAGATATCGTCACCGCGCCGTTCGATTACACGAAGCTTGATAGGAACAGCAATTCCGTGCGGATTCGATTGAGCAGCACAGCCGTGCGCGTGCGTCACGTGGGTGAACCGGATTCGGCCAAGGAAGTGGAAATTAGTTATGCACGCGAAAAGAGGGTTTACAACGTCCGCGCAAAGAGCACTGTGTTGGCTTGCTGGAACATGATGATCCCGTATCTTTGTCCGGAACTGACGAACACCCAGAAGGAAGCGTTGCGTTTTGGCGCAAAGGTTCCCCTGGTATATAGCGTAGTCGCCGTCAAGAACTGGAAGGCATTTCACACCCTGGGAATCCAACGCGTTTCCGCTCCTGGGATGTATCACACGGGCGTTGGGCTGGACCAAGCCGTTAGCATTGGCGATTACAAATGTTCCCAGACACCGGAGGAACCCATTCTGCTGCGCATGACGCGCACGCCGTGTATGCCGGGGCTCTCGGAGCGGGACCAGCATCGCGCCGGGCGCGGAGAACTACTCACGACTCCCTTCGAGACTTTTGAGCGCAACATCCGTGACCAGTTGCTGAGGATTCTTTCGTCCGGTGGTTTCGACCCTGCGCGGGACATCGCTGCCATCACCATCAATCGATGGCCGCACGGTTATGCCTACGAGTACAACCCGCTTTGGGATCCCGATTGGCCTGACGGACAGCGACCGTGCGACATTGCCAGGAAACGCTTCGGGAGAATCGCCATCGCCAACTCCGATGCAGCTGCCGCTGCATATACAGACCAGGCAATTGACCAGGGCTATCGCGCCGTTCGAGAGCTCGCCTGACAAATTCCTCGCATTCGAACTTTTCGCTTGACAAGAGCGATTCGGCTCTCTAAGGTTCCACAATTATAGTAAGGTTGTTTGCGGCTATCCTGATCGCGCAGGCAGCAATATCGGAATCGCTCAGGGGTGAGGCGATTTCCATGAAACACGGCGGTTTGAGTCGTTCTCGTTCGCTGAATCATTCATTTCGAATAGCTCTCGTTGCGCGTAGAATCCTGACCCTCAGCGATTTAGTGTCTGGACTTGGTCTTGACCTGGGGACTGAGACTCTTGGGCGTCTCTGCCTTGGACTTGAGAGGACACACCAATGAAAATCACAGAGAGTAACTTGCTCCTTGTGCGCCGCGCGTGCCGGTACTTGCTTTTGGCGTTGGCCGGATGCCTGATTGGTTGTCTGTCGACAAGCGCCCAAACGGCCACCGGCCGAATCATCGGAACGGTCACCGATGCGCAAGGTGCCGTGATCGCAGCTGCCAAAATTACCGTAACCAATACTGGCACGAACGTAAGTTGGAACACGGTCACGAACAGCGACGGTTTCTACCAAGTACTGGAGCTCCCGGTTGGCACATACCTAGTCGCGGCAGAGCACTCTGGCTTTTCCAAAGTGGCGACGGCCGGGCAGTCCCTGGACATCAACCAATCGCTGAGAGTAGACGTGCACATGAAGGTTGGCTCGGTCTCAGAGGTTGTAAAAGTTGAAGCGCAGGCGGCGCAAGTGGAAACCGTTAGCCCCACCATCGGCGGAACCGTCACCGGTGCGCCTATCCAGAATTTGCCCCTCAACGGTCGGAATACCCTCGACTTAGCTCTGACACAGCCGGGCGTAGTACCAATTGCCGACGATCTAGGAACTTACGGCACCAGCAACGGCGGATCGAACGGGTTAGGCGGTATCAGCGTTGCGGGCGGGCGCGGCGACGCCGTCACTTACCTCCTCGATGGCGGTATCAACAACCGTGTCACCAGCAACCAAGTCGTCTTCAACCCTAATCCCGAAGCCGTCGAGGAATTTCGTCTCCTCGAAAATAACTACACTGCCGAATATGGGCGCAACGGCGGCGGCACGATCTCCGAAGTCATCAAGTCGGGAACGAATTCTTTGCATGGCAGTCTTTATGACTACCTCCGGAACGACGCTTTCAACGCCAGCGATTTCTTCGACAACGCACAAGGCAACCCTCGGCCGGTCCTGAAACGGAATCAGTTCGGCGGCACCGTCGGCGGCCCGATTACTGTTCCGCGATTGATCGATGGGAAAGACCGCTTCTTCTTTTTCTTTGGATATCAAGGGCAGCGGCAAACAGCGACGGTGAATCAAGGATTCGTCACGACCTATACACCGGCGGAGTTGAATGGCAATTTTTCAAACTTCAACGGCCTGGGTCCAGACCCCAATGTGGCTGCTTTCCTTGAGAGCCATCCTTACTTCCAGTCTAATCCGGCCTTGGCGGCCCAAGCAATCATCGATCCGACGAAGATCGATCCGGTCGCGCAGAAATACATTGCCGCCGGATTGATTCCCACATCTCCCACCGGGCAAGTCTTCCCCGAAGGTCGCGAAACAGACAACGTTGATCAATACCTTGGTAAGTTCGACTTTTATGCCACGCAGAACGACCGAATCTCGTTGACGATCGGCAGCAACAAAGAACCCATTAGCAATCCTTTTTTTGGAGCGAACGTCCCAGGTTTCAGCTCCGCCTCAACGACGTGGGATTATTTTGCAAATATCGGATACACGAAAACGATTTCGCCAACGAAGCTAAACGAGTTGCATATTACTGGGCAGCGTTGGTATGCGACGACTCTTCCGTCCTCGCACCCGCCAATTCCTTCTGCTTTGGGCATCAGCATCCAATCGGACGATGCCTTCGGCCCTCCCAACCTATATTTCAACAGCGGCCTCTCTGTTGGCTTCAACCCGAATGTCAGTTGGAAAGCCGACAACACCTATGCCCTCACGGACACTTTCGTGTGGAATCGTGGCCGTCACACCTGGAAGGTTGGCGGGCGCTTTGCCATCATGCAGGAGAACTCCGTCTATGCTTATCAGACCAACGGGAGCTTTTACTTCTACGGACCGAGCACCGGCGTGGGATCGGGAAATGATTTGGCCGATTTTTTGTTCGGCGCGGCCGATGAATACTACCAGTCGTCTGAGGCGCCCAGTAACGAGCACCAGAAGCAATACGCAGCCTTTGCTCAAGACGAATGGAAAGTAACCCCGCGACTGACCCTGACTCTCGGGCTCCGCTACGAGTACACCTCACCGGAAACTGACTCGCGAGGATTCAGCTTCACCATCATTCCCGGACTTCAGTCGCAAAGGTACCCAAACGCCCCGCCAGGCTTGGTGTTCCCGGGCGATCCCGGAGCCCCGCGAGGCTGGTACTTCCCGGACTACAAGGATTTTGCTCCGCGCACCGGTTTTGCCTGGGATCCATTTGGAAACGGAAGGACCAGTTTGCGCGGTGGGTTCGGAATGTTCTACGACACGCTGAACGGGTGGATGTCCGATTGGGCGACAGATGAACCCCCCTTCGCGGGCAGTGCCGACATCTTCTTTCCGCCCAGCCTCAACGCAACGAACACAATTCTGTCAAATCCGTACACAACTGCTGGCTCCCCAGATCCTTTTCCTTCCAAGATACCCCCACCGCAGAGCCTGAACTTTGCCGCAGCGGGGTTAATTCCGTTTGGGGATGGCAATAACAACTTCGTTGACCCACACCTGAAGACACCTTACATCTACCAATACAACCTAAGCGTGCAGCGCCAGTTGGCCAACGGCCTTATGGCCGAGGTGGGCTACGCCGGAAGTTCTTCGCACAAACTGTTGACTTGGCTGGACACAGACCCCTTTATTCTTGGGACTGACACGCGAATCCTCAATCAGGGGCTCGCTACGCCCAATTACGGATACATCACAACATTCGCGGGAAAGAACAACGCGAACTATAACGGCCTGTTGACCAGCCTCACCAAGCGAGAGACTGACGTGCGTTATCTTGGCAACGTGTTCTTCACGCTTGCATACACATGGTCCCATACTTTGGACAACGGTTCGGGTTTCAACTCGCGCAATACGCAGATTGCTTCCTACAATGACCATGCTCTGTATGGCAATTCGGACTTCAATGTTCCTCAGCGATTGACCTTTAGCGGTGGGTGGGAGCTGCCATTCGCCAGAGCCTGGACAAGTGGACCAAAGCGCCTAACGGCGGGGTGGAGTCTTTATCCTATCGTTTTCGCGCAGTCGGGCATTCCACTGGATGCCCTCGCAGGTCTGCACCAGACTCCGGGCGACCCCGGCCCGTCGGGCGCCGGCGACGCGGAGATTGTCCGAGCGAACCAGCTCACCAGTTCCATCCACACGTTTGATCCACATCAGGTGCAAACTTTCAACGGAGTGACCGGCAACTACTGGTTCGATCCCAATGATTTCGCCCTGGACCCGTGCATTGCCGCGGGCACCTGCCCATTAGGATTCTATGGAACGTTCCAGCGAAACTCCTTCCGCGGACCGCGGCGCGTCAATGCGGACTTGGCACTCGAAAAATCAACCAACCTCGTCGGCGAGCGAGCAAAACTCATTTTCCGCGTCGAGGCGTTCAACGTCTTCAATCACACCGAGTTCCGGCCGCCCTCGGCTACCTCCTTTACGTCAGGAACGTTTGGCCAGATCACGGGAACCTACGATCCACGAATTTTGCAACTGGCGTTGCGGTTGACGTTCTAGCCGCCTAGCTGCGAAATGGGCGAGCTCGCTCTCCAGGCTCGCCCGTTTTTCTTCCATTTCACAATGCTCTGCTGCCTCCAAAAGAAAGAGAGCCGCTATGAGTGACTCGGACGAAGCACGCGAACCACACTGCCCCATCCACCGCCGCGACTTTTTAAACGGCATGGCTTTGGCGGTCGGCGCCTCGTTGCTCCCGTTCGAGGATCTTTTTGGACAAGACTCCGGTCCGGATTCTTCTGCGCAAGAATACTTCCTGTCGAAAGGCATCACACCGCAGGACCCTCGCTACTACCCGCCTGCTCTGACCGGAATGCGCGGCAGCCACCCCGGATCATTTGAAGCTGCTCACGGTTTGCGCGATGGAAAGCACACCTCCGCCCCCACCAGCGACGAATCCTACGACCTCATCGTCGTGGGTGGCGGCATCAGCGGTCTCGCGGCCGCATACTTTTTCCGCAAATCGGTTGGGCCCGCCGCCAAGATTCTCATCCTCGACAATCACGACGATTTTGGCGGTCACGCGAAACGAAATGAATTCCGATCCGGCGACCGCTTGCTGCTCGGCTACGGCGGAACGCAATCCATCGAAGCTCCCGGTCGTTACAGCAAGGAATCAATCGGCCTGCTGAAGGAGCTGGGAATCGATACTCAGCGCTTCTACAAATATTACGATCAGAAATTATTCCCATCGATGAACCTGAAGTCGGCCACTTTCTTCGACAAGGAAACATTTGGCCAGGATTTGCTGTGGCCATACGTGATTGTCGGCTACGACGAAACCTATTCCGGTGGTAAGACCTTGCCTCCTGAAGTTCTCGCTCAGATGCCTATCGCGGAAGCAGCCCGCAAGGACATTCTGCGCATTCAAACTGAATCCGTCGACTACTTCCCCGATCTCGACGGCGCCGAGACCAATGCCAAGCTGGTCAAGACCAGCTACAAGGACTTCCTCCTTCAGTACCCCAAGGTTCATCCCGATGTGGTCAAGGTTTTTCAGACTTCGACGCACGATCTCTATTGCGTAGGCATCGACGCAGTGTCGGCCTCGGCCTGCCGAAGCATGGGCTACCCCGGATTCAAGGGTGTAAAACGCGGCCCCCGCCGACATCCCGCCGGCGAGGAAGGGAGTGGCGAGGAGGAGCCGTACATTTTCCACTTTCCTGACGGCAATGCATCCATTGCCCGGTTGCTGGTGCGTTCTCTGATCCCAGGTTCGGCGCCGGGACACACGATGGAAGACATCGTGACCGCGAAAATGGACTACGCCCGTTTGGACGATCCCGGAAATCCGACGCGTATCCGTCTGAACAGCACGGCTGTCGCGGCCACGCATGTTGGCGATCCATCGACTGCCAAGGAAGTTGAGGTCACGTATCTGACGGCGGGAAAATCGCGCAAGGCGCGAGCATCGAATTGCCTCTTGGCTTGCTACAATTGCGTGGTCCCTTATTTGTGTCCGGAGATGTCGCAGAAACAGAAAGAAGCCCTGGCCTATGCTGTCAAGCAGCCTTTGGTTTACACCAATGTTCAAGTCCGGAATTGGACGGCGTTTCAAAAACTCGGCGTAAGCTACGTCTACTCGCCTGGCAGCTATTTCTGTTCGACGACTCTCGATTTTCCGGTTTCTCTGGGAGAGTATAAATTTCCAAGTTCGCCCGACGAGCCTTGTATCCTGCACTTGGTCCGCACTCCCTGCAGCCCAGGTCTGCCTGCGAAGGAGCAGTTCAAGGCCGGGCGGTACGAACTTTTCACGACGCCGTTTGAAACATTCGAACGGAAGATTCGTGACCAACTAGGCCGCATGCTTGCCGTTGGGGGATTTGATCCGGCCCGAGACATCCAAGCCATTACCGTGAACCGCTGGCCGCACGGCTACGCTTACGAATACAACTCGCTTTTCGAGCCTCAAGAGCGCCCCGCTTCAGAACGCCCCTGTGTCCTGGGCCGCAAACCATTCGGCAGGATCACCATCGCCAATTCGGACTCCGATGGTCACGCGTACACGAACACGGCCATTGACCAGGCCTATCGTGCCGTACAAGAAGTTGTCGCCCTCAGAGAGGGGCTTGCCAAGAGCGCTTAAGAGGGACCGTCCATGAGGAAGAAAAGACGCGAGCGTGACTTGGGAATGAGCTCGAATATTACTCGCCGGGATTTTCTGAACGGCGTTGGGATCACTGTGGGCTCCTCCTTGCTTGGTAGCAACCCGTTCCTGCTCAACGTGTTTGGCGTGCCCGACTCCGCCTTCGCGCCCGAAAAAGACCCGACCTACTATCCACCATCCAAGACTGGTTTGCGCGGTAGCCATCCGGGATCGTTCGAAGTTGCTCATTCGTTGCGCGACGGCAAGCAATGGCCCGAAGCCCAGGAGGAAGAGGAGACTTTCGACCTCGTTGTGGTAGGCGGCGGTATGAGTGGCCTTTCCGCCGCCTACTTTTTCCGCAAGTCTTTCGGGTCCAAGGCCCGGATCCTCATCCTCGATAATCATGATGATTTTGGCGGCCACGCCAAGCGAAATGAGTTTCACTCCGGCGACCGTCTGCTCATCGGTTATGGAGGCACGCAATCGATCGAGGGTCCCGGGCACTATAGTCCGGAAGCCATTGGTCTCCTTAAGGAGATCGGCATCGATGTACAGCGGTTCTACAAATACTTCGACCAGAATTTGTACAAGTCGATGAATATGAAGCGCGCAACCTTCTTCGACAAGGAGACGTTTGGCGTGGATCGGCTCGTTCCCGGCGCTGGCGTTCACTCGACTCCGGAAGCCATCCTACAAATCCCGATCGATGAAGCCGCGCGCAAGGACTTAGCCCGCCTGGAAAACGATGCCGTAGATTATTTGCCGAGTCTGTCCGCCGAAGAGAAGCGCGTCAAGCTGATCAAGACCAGCTATAAAGACTTTCTTCTTCAATCTGCAAAAGTGCACCCGGACGTTATTAAGGTCTTTCAGACTGCGCCGCACGGGCTCTACGGCGTGGGGATTGACGCCGTTTCCGCGAACAACTGCAGAGGTATGAGTTACCCAGGCTTCAAGGGCATGCCCGCTCCGCCTCGAGAAAGTGGCGAGCGCGAGCCGTACATCTTTCACTTTCCCGACGGCAACGCCTCGATCGCGCGGCTCCTGGTTCGCGCGCTCGTGCCAGGCTCCGCTCCGGGAAGCACGATGGAGGATATCGTCACGGCGAAAATGAATTACGCGAAACTCGACGATCCCGCTTCTCCCGTTCGTGTCCGATTGAATAGCACGGCAATTCGCGCCCGCCACGTCGGTGAACTAGCAGCCGCGAAGGAGGTGGAGGTCACTTACGTACGCGGCGGCAAGGCACACAAAGTCAGAGCGGCGCAATGCGTTCTTGCTTGCTACAACATGGTGATTCCGTATCTATGCCCCGAAATGTCGGATAAGCAGAAGGAAGCGCTTGCCTATGCGGTGAAGATTCCCCTCGTCTATAGCAACGTTCAGATTCGCAATTGGAAGCCCTTTCAAGAACTGGGCCTGAACAACATCTATTGCCCCGGCGGCTATTTCTCGTCCTTTTCTCTCGATTTTCCCGTTTCCATGGGAGAGTACAAGTTTCCTAGCTCGCCCGAGGAATCCTGCCTCCTCCACCTTGTTCGAACGCCCTGCCAGCCTGGCTTGGATTGCAAAGACCAATACCGAGCCGGACGCGCCGACCTTCTGGCCACAACGTTCGAGACCTTTGAACGTAATATCCGTGATCAGCTCGCGCGCATGCTTGTGAGTGCCGATTTCGATCCTGCGCGGGACATTCAAGCCATTACTGTGAACCGCTGGCCTCACGGCTACGCTTACGAGTACAATCCCCTTTTTGAGCCACTCGATCGTCCCGACTCGCAGCGGCCGTGCGTGATCGGACGGCAACCCTTCGGGCGCATCAAGATCGCCAATTCGGATGCGGACGGTCACGCCTACACGAACATTGCCATTGACCAGGCTTACCGCGCGGTGAGGGAGATTACCGCCAAGGAGGACGTGTGAACCGTACGAGCGAACAAAACCAAACGCTCAGGTGAGATGTCATCGGCGCCACGGCCAGATGCCTCGACAAGGCTGTTTTCGGGCCCGGTCAAGAGTGTTGCGTCGAGGCATGCCATTGGTGAATCCCATCACGGCCTGGTCGGTATTTCGATCTTCAACTGGCGCCGGACTATGGCGAATCACTCGAGTGCGGCAAGGCTCAGGATGCTGCAATGGCGCGGTCATTCGGCACAGTGCCGAATTCGGCATAGCCGGCAGACATATTCTCCCGCCGAGTGTCGGAACGGAGTTCAAAGTCATGCAGGAACTGTTACGGTATTCAACGCTGCGGTTCCAGGTTGGACGTCTACACCCAGGCGATCACGGCGCGACGGCCCATTACGGTCAGGAAGCTCCTCAGAATTTGCGTTCGCGGATTGGATGAGAGGATTTACCGTGGCAGGTGTTCGGCCTCGTAAACGCTCTTTCGGCAGTCTCTCGCTCTCAGCCTTCAGCTTTCGATACATCAATGAAACGAAGTACGCCCTGTGGGCACTACTGAGCGAGGTGAACAATGAAGCGCCGGGTGCTATTCATTTCAGCGATCATATTCGCGGCATGGCAGTCCGCTCTTTTCGCTGCGAGGCCAGCCGTCGCCGCACCTCAGGAGCGTCCCAAAGGCGACGTTAAATGTACGAAACGCACAGCGGAGCTTGAACCGCCGCGGGGCGTGATGCCGTCGCTTCAGGCGGTGGGTGGGAGGGAACAGCAAATTGAACCCGCTAGAAAACTAGAGCCAGTTTGCCCGGAAGGCGAAGTCCCGATCACGCCACCGGACCCGCGGCACTTCATCAAAGGCAATCCAATACTCGGCCCTTACGCGCAGCCCGGTCCGCCTCATCCTCTTCCCGGCGATTTCGTCAACAAGAACCTCCTTTTGCCCTTCGATCAGGTCTACTGGAAAAGGGACGGTACCTCCACTCAACCAAACTCCAAGTCAATCAACGGTTCCGGCGACGCACCATGCAACGGGATGCCATGGTTCGGCAGTTGTTTCTTTTACGGGACAGCATCGGAACAGCGCGTCGCTGATGGCGGAGGCATGACGTTGGAGATTGAAGCGCCTAGCGTCGTCTTGGACGGCGGCGTGGACGACGGCGGGCACTCAATCGGCGAAATCGCAGTGATGAGCCCCGGCATCGCGGGCGGAAGCCTCGACGATGTCGAGATGGGCTTCAGTGTTGCGCCGAATCAGTGGGGCGATACCCATTCTCATCTCTTCGTATACCATTGGATCAACGGTGCGGAGACTTGCTACAACACCTGTGACTGGAATCAGGTCAGCAGCACCTATTACCCTGGGATGGATTTGACGCCGCTCCTTAGCCAGCGCGTCTACATCGGTTGGGTGCAATATCGTGGTGCATGGTGGGCGTGGTTCAACGATCAGTGGATGGGTTACATCAAGGATTCAGTTTGGACCTCCCCGACGTTCACGCAGACGGCTCAGATTCAATGGTACGGAGAAGTGGCCTCCAACAACGGCATTCCCCCGAAGACCCAGATGGGCAACGGTGAATTTCCGGCAAAAACGACAGCCGCCAGCATGGCGACGCTGTGCGACGTGGACGCCAAAGCGTGGGTGTGTTTCTACCGGGATCTGCAAGCCACGGGTGCCACGCATGTGGGCTACTACGACATTCTGAACCACACGAGCTTCGGTGCGGTCAGGTACGGCGGCCCCGGTCAGTAGCGCAAACATGAGAACGCCGTCCCTCTTCAATTGGTACCGCATCCTTCGAGCCCACCATCGGTGGACAATGCTCCAGGTGATCCGCTACGCGCTTTGGCTTTCCGGTTAGGAAGCCTACTCCCCACTATCGCGTTACAGAATAAATGCAACCACGCGAACCATTTCTCTGGTAAGCCACTAATACAGCCAAGTGAACTAAGTTAAGTTAGGCCCGCTGCGACTTCCCACGCCGGGATCCATGCGCCTTCAACCTGCTTCGCCAGTTTGAAAATGTGCTAGGATTTCTTGGTTGATGGTAGGGGGTGTCCGCATGCTCTTGTTAAAGCCTGCTGCTCATACTCTTCTCTTCTTTGCTTTGGCTTCCGTTTCGGTCTGGGCGCAACAACCTACAGAGATCAATCCCACAGCTTCGACGCGCACTGTCGCTCTTCAGAGTGTAGTGCCTTCCATGAACGAGGAAGCGGCGGATGCCGATTCTCAACCGGCGAGTGTATTCCAGACAACGGTGCGCAATTTCTTTAATCAAGAGAAATTCACGCAACTGGAAGAAATCGCCGACGCGGCACGCTCGCAAAAATCGCGGTTTCAAGGCGGGGCGTGGAAGATACACAGCTTTTATGGTGCCATGCAGAGCCCGGGATCGCTGACAGCGACCGACGCGGCGTGGAATGCGCACATGGAACGGCTGCAACGCTGGATCGATTTCCGGCCTGAGTCCAGCACTCCCCGTGTGGCCCTGGCGGTATCCTATCTGCGTTTTGCATGGAAAGCTCGCGGCAATGGAACTGGCGACAAAGTGACTGCCGAGGCGTGGAAACTCTTCGGCGAACGGGTGCGAAAGGCGCAGGATATTCTGGAGCAGGCTAGGTCAATTTCGACAAAAGATCCTCAGTGGTACCAGACGATGCAGACTGTTGCTCTTGCCCAGGGATGGGATCATAAACAGGCCGAACAACTGCTGGAGGAAGCAAGTACCGTCGAACCCGGCTACTACTATTATTACGATGCTTACGCGAACTATCTGCTTCCCAAATGGTATGGAAAGCCGGGAGACTCCGAGACGTTTGTGAAATCCATCGCTGACCGAGTGGGCGGAGACGAGGGTGCGCTTATTTACTTTCAAGTGGTTTTGAGCTTGAACTGCTGCAAAGCCCGGGCACAGGCACCCGAGATCGCCTGGGATCGAGTGAAGCAGGGCTTCGCTTCGTTGGAGCAGCTCGACGGCAGCACAAGTTACGAGCGAAACGCTCTGGCCTTTATGGCCGTCCGCCAGGGAGACAGAGAATTCGCGCAGCAGCTTTTCGAGCGCATCGGCAACAATTGGAATGACAGAGTTTGGGGAAGCAAAGATAAATTTGAAAGCAGCAAGGCTTCCCTAAGCCCCATTGCCAATGGAACCTCTAGCGGCGGGCATCAATTGAATTGATGCTGGCTAACGGCAGCCGAAATCGGACAAGTCAAAATGGGCCCTCAGCCACTTCTCCGGCACGACTTGCGAGGCAAGTGAAACGAGTCATCGTGATCGATTATCTGTGATGGAATCCCATGACTTGGGTCGCACGTTCCTGGTTTTCACTCCTTCTCCTCGCGTCCGTCTTAGCGGTTCCTTTCGGGCTCATCGCTCAGGACCTACCACATACGCAGACCGCATCCTCCCCACAATCGAGCGCCGAGCCCCTCCAGCAACTCCTCGACCGCGATGACGACCTCGCCGAGCATATGAATGTCTTCCACGGCCCCCACCAGAGTCAGCTCTCCTTGCTGGCGCTGGTGGCGTCCACGAAATCCCCGCGTTTGGAGCTCGCGATGTCCCGCTGTTTGTCGGCGGCAAAGTTATCCCGCTCAATGGCCCTCACATCCTGACTCAACCATCGGGTGGAGAGAGTGAAAACTTTTTCGGACTCGTTGGTCAGGACGTTCTTGGGCTCTTCACGAGCTACACCATCGATTTCCGCAATATGACCCTGACGGTCACTCACTGAACGCTAGGTCATGAAGCACGCGTCAAACTCCTCCCCATTCGGCGAACATTAGACTCTCCAAAAAAACTCTCCAAAAAGTTCGACCCATTTCGGGGCTGACTCCTGATAAGGCTGTCAACTGCGAAGTGCCTGATAGCGCTAGATGTTTGGTAGGCCAATTTTGAGTTCAACCATCTGACTGTTATCGTGGAACTTTGGAACCCTTTCCGCTTCTGCGCGTTCGCAACATCGACCGCAGACACGCAAAATGAATCTCGATCGGATGCTTGGGGGGAGCCAACCCGACATTGGCAAGACCGTTTTGATCACTGGAAGATCTTCCGGAATTGAGAGAATGTCCGCCGAGTTGGTCGGGGGAGAAACGATGGCCGTTGAGGCGACCTCGCAACCCAGACGCAGAATCTCCAAAAACGACCCAATCTTCAGCGTTTTTTATTCTGCGGAAAGAATACTCGCTATACTCTCTGCCCTGGGTGACGCACTATGAAAACCTTGCGGCGAACTTTTGTTCGAGCGAGTCTTGGAGCGGGTCTCGGAGCTGCAACCGGTTTCCCATCGCTCTTTGAAACACCTCCCACGGCCATTGGCACCTCGCAGGTTTCCGAAGCAGCTCCTTCCAAAGACTCCTCGTTTGATCCGTGGGTGGAAATTCACCGACAAAACGTTCGCCACAACGTTCAGGAGATTTCTCGGCGCGTCGGCTCGCGGCCGATCCTCGCCGTGATCAAGAACAACGGCTACGGCATGGGAGCTACCAACGTCGCCCGACTCCTCGATCCGCAACCCGAAATCTTCGGTTTGGCGGTCGTGAAATTCCACGAGGCTATATCCCTGCGCGACGCCGGGATTCAGAAGCCGATTCTCCTTCTCGGGCCTTTCGACGAACAGAATCTGGAAGACGCCGTCGCTCGCGACATCATGCCGATGGTTTACACGCCAGTGGGCCCGGCGCTCGACAAGGTCACAGCAAAAACGCAGAAGCGCGTGCCGCTTCACATCTGCGTGGATACGGGAATTGGCCGGGTGGGCGTCCCCTACTACCAAGCCACGCCGCTGATTCGCGACCTCGCTAGCCGCAAGTCGGTCCAAATCCAGGGGACCATGATGACGTTCACCGAGGACCCCGACTTTGATAAGGAACAGATCCGGCGCTTTGCAGAAACGTGCACTTCGCTCGAAAAGGAAGGGATCGCGCTGGGAAAGAAACACGCCGCTTCTAGCTTTGCCCTTTTTCAGCGTCCCGACGCCTTTTTCGATATGGTGCGCCCCGGGATGGCCATTTACGGCGTGTATTCGGAAAACGAATTTCGCCACACTGGAGTGATGGATCTGCGTCCCGCTATTAGCTTGAAATCGCGCGTGGTTTATGTGAAGAAGCTGCGCAAGGGGGACAGCGCGGGCTACAACCGAGCGTATATGGCCAATGAAGACGTGTGGGTCGCGACGCTGCCCACTGGACATGCCGACGGCTGGCCGCGCACAGCCTCAAACGGAGCAAAAATCCGCATCAATGGAGCTCTATATCCGGTCATTGCTACTGTTTCTGCAAGCCATTGCATCGTGGAAATCGGCAGGGAAGAACGCGTCAAGATCGGCGACACGGCCACCTTCTTTGATTGGGAGCCGGGCGCGCGACCCGAGGACGTCTCAGAGGCCTGCGGTGCGTCGGTCTACGATCTCACCATGCATCTGAATCCCCTGTTGCCTCGTCGCATACTCTGAGGGTCCGCTCGACGTTAATAATTCTGGGAATTTCTACTGGCGTTGGACAACATGGAAGGGAACTGGAACACATGCTGCGCCGCAAAAGGGAACGGGAGCGCGAGATCGTGAACCTCTCCAATTTTATAGCTCAGGGAGAATCTTCACCAAGCTTCGGAGCGGGCACTTGTGGAACTGTCACTTGTCCGCGAAAATCTTGGTTTCTGAGAATGGTGCGAGTAAGTCTTATTTGCAGGAAACCCACCGAGTAGTATGGGATCACGCCGTATTTCCATTCAGCAATTCCAGCAAGGCACTGTGCACTAGTCGCAGCTTCACACAGTCGCCGCGCACGAACCCCACCCCAACATACTGCATTTCCTGAATTGCAGAAAATCGTTCAGAGTTGTCCCACCAAAGCGCATCGATGCATTGCAAAATCCAGGCTTGCCGTTTTTCGAGTTTTCGAGTCTGAGTTTTCGAGTCTTGACTTGAACTGACATACGTCCTAGGATTTTGGACCTCTGATCCTTCCTCCCTCGATCGATCTATGAGCCACCGCATACGCATTTTCGTCTTCCTCGCCATCGCAATGGCACTGCTGGCACCGGACACAGTGGCGCAGAAGCCCACGGCTCCGACTCCAACGCCCCCAGCTACAGCGCCTCCGCCTTCAACACCCCCAAGCCTTCCGGCGACTCTCGCTCCGCCGAGTGTGGACCCAAGTCAGCCGCGAGACGATCTTGTGATGTTTCTCGGAGGACGCGTTGCCACCAACGACGGCGCACCTGTCCCGAACGATGTGCTTGTTGAGCGGGTTTGCAACAACAGAGCGCGTCAAGAAGTGTATGCATCTCCTCACGGCGATTTCAGCATGCAATTGGGATCGCGGACCGATTCTTTTCCTGAAGCTAGCGCCGACCCGATTTCGCCATATGGCATGGATGGCAAGGATTCAGTCATGGGAATTTCGCGACGCGAGTTGATGAATTGTGAGCTACGGGTCTCCTCCTCAGGTTTTCACTCCCGTGTCATCAGCCTTGTGGACCTCGATACCTTCGGCGGCAGAACTGACGTCGGCGTTATTGTGGTGCAGAGAGCGACAAAGATTGAGAGCATGACGCTGAGCGCCACTCCCTACAAAGCACCGAAAGATGCCAGAAGAGCTTACGAGAAGGGGCTCCAGGCCGAGAGGAACGGCAAACTTGCCGATGCCCGCAAATATTTTGAAACTGCAGTAAAGACCTACCCCAGTTTTGCGAACGCCTGGTTTGAATTGGGTACCGTTTTGCAGAAAGAAAACCAGAAGGAGGCGGCTCGCACAGCGTATACCCAAGCCACGACTACCGATACCAGGTTCCTGCCGCCTTATCTGTCGCTCGCGTCAATGGCATACGAGGCAGAAAATTGGACCGAAGTCCTGAATTGTACCGGTCATATCCTGGATCTCGATCCGTGGAATCACGCCGACGTTACTGGGTACACCGTGGATCTCGATCCGTTGAACTACGCAGAGGCCTATTTCTATAACGCGGTCGCAAACTACAAACTCAACAGGATCGAAGCCGCTGAAAAGAGCGGGCTCAAGGCGGAGCACGTAGACCTGCGCACTCGTCATGCGGAACTGCACCTCTTACTGGCTGATATTTTTGCCCGTAAAAACAACTACGCCCTTGCAATCACGGAGATACAAACTTACTTGGACTCAGCTCCGCATGCGATAGACGCGGATCAGGTGCGGGAGCAGTTGGCAAAATTGGAGAAGCTGAACGGTTCCATGTCAACCAGTGAAAAACCGGATCAGAGGTGAGTGTCGCTTCTCGAGACCAGCGCGTTTCCTCTTGCACCAGGTTCGTCGCGAGGGCTCGCCTCAGGATCCGCCAGAAACTGGAAGAAGACCACGTCGCTGATCCCTGGCGCGAGACTAGCGACCAAAGAAGTGACCGAGGGTGCGTGCTTGCTTGTTTGAAATCTGGTGGACGAAAAGGGGATGCGAACCCCGGCGTCCGCGGCGCGAACGATCGAAAAAAAATTCATAAGGCGCGGCGCTACAACCACTTACGTCCTTTGAATTTCCCTCAAATGGGTGACTTGGGCAACGCCTTTTCGCCAGTGCTTGCAGGGTGCCGTTCGAAGCGCGACCTCTGAACGCAGGTTGGCGTAAGGGAGGAAGCCAGGACGTACCATGGCTTCCCAAGTTTCGCAGGCGGGTTCGATTCCCATCGCCCGCTCCATAATCCTCGTTGATGCAGTTGCCCTTGCGCCGCTGACAGCCAGATTCCGTGCGCAATTGCCACGGCAAAGAGGCGAGAACTCCTGTCAATGACTCTGTCGGTTCCTAGGGTATGTCCGACGAAACACGCTGTGTGTTGTACGACACGAAGCCAAACGGATTCGAGGTTCTGGAAATCCCTGACTTTCCTCAGGAAATACTGTGGCCGCCCATGTGCTATACGTATTTAAGGTCAAAGTTAGAACATATATTAGGGCCGAAGTGTCTTGAGGAAACCAATGCGACAGTCACGGAAATTGTTGGTGCGTGTGATTGTGGTTGGGAGCGGGCTCCTCGTTGGCCTCCTTGGACTGGGCGTTTGTTTTGTCGGCTGGCGTGCTACGCGTGCGCTGCGACTGTCGACAGCGGAAGTTCATTCGGAGCGAGAGATTCGCTTCGAGATACATCCATTTGCTGAGGCTGTGGGTGCCAGCTTTGAGGTAGTCAGCGCGCCCGCAGTCTTTTTGCAGGCCGCACGTTTTCAAGATCATTTCTACATAGGAGGGCCGAGTGGCCTTCTGGAATTCGATCTTAGGGGTACCCCCTCCCGGCAATTCATCCCCGGCCGGGAGTTGCCACCGTCTCCGCTCGTAGCCCTTGTTCCGGCCCTGCTGGCAGACAGCCAGGAACCGGAGCTAGTGGTAGCCACGGCGCAGGATGGTCTGCTGGCCTTCAATGGCCACGGTTTCCGTCAGATTCGACCGCTGGATTCCGAAGCTCGCGCAATAACCTCGATACTCCCAACGACCGCGGGACATGTCCTAATTGGAACAAAGAAGCTGGGTGTCCTGATCTACGACGGCAAGCATCTGGCGCCCTTGCATCCATCGTTGAATAGTCTGTTTGTCACAGCGCTCGCGGGCACAGAATCCGATTTGTGGATCGGCACGCTCAACCAAGGCGTGTTCCACTGGCACGCCGGCGCAGTGGAATCTTTTGGTGAGGAGCAAGGCTTGCCAGATCGGCAGGTACAGTGCCTGGCGACCTCTGGCGAAAAGACCTATGTGGGCACGGTGCTAGGCGTGGCAGTTTTCGATGACGGGCGTTTTTCCCAAGTCCTCGCGCCGGGCGTACTTGCTACTTCCTTGCTGGCTACGAATTCGAGCCTGATCGTGGGTTCCGAGGATCAGGGCGTCCTAACCATCCCATTCGGTAGCCCTCAGACGCAGCCCCCTCTATCGCATTCGAACAAGGTTGCAGAATTGGCCAAGGTCCGCCAGCTTTTCGCGTTCGAAAACGACGTTTTTGTGCTTTCCAGCGATGCACTCTACCGCATGAGTGCAGGCGGCCTAGGTTGGCAACAGGTATTGAAGCCCGGGACCGCCATTCTCAGCGATCGCAATATTTCGGCGCTGGCCGCGGACAGAAGTGGGCGCGTTTGGATTGGCTATTTCGACCGTGGCCTCGATCTTCTTGACGCTGATCTCGGACGCACAACGCACGTCGAGAACGACCACGTTTTTTGCGTCAACCGTATCGTAGCGGACGGCCCGACCGGAACTGTAGCGGTGGCTACGGCAAACGGTCTGGTCCGCTTCGATTCGAATGCTCGCCAGCAGCAGGTTCTTACGCGAGCCGATGGCCTTATCGCGGACCACGTCACAGATGTGGCCAGTTACCACGATGGCTTGGTGGTGGGTACTCCGGCGGGCTTGACCTTCCTGGACGCGGCCGGCCCCCACAGCATGTATGCATTTCATGGACTGGTGAACAACCATGTGTACGCCCTTGGCGTTTCGGGCGATGAACTCATGGTCGGTACGCTGGGTGGACTGTCTGAAATCAACAAGGAGACCGTCCGGGTAAATTACACGGCAGGCGCGGGCTCCGGCCTAAAGCACAATTGGATCACGGCGATTGTTCCCGTTGGGGATGAATGGATCGTGGGCACTTACGGCGCGGGTATTCTCAGACTGGACCGCTCCGGGCATTTTCAATCCTTCGAGCGAGCCACCGCGCCCTTCGTAGTCGATCCCAACGCCATGCTCGTGACGCCGCATCACGTTTTCGCCGGTTCGCTTGGAAATGGCCTCTACGTCTACGACCGCGATGCGGGGCGCTGGACGATTTTCACTCGTGGCTTGCCGTCGCTTAATGTGACGGCCCTCGCAGAAAGCAACGGCATCCTCTACGCGGGCACGGACAACGGATTGGTTAGGATTCTGGAGCAGAACCTGCGTCCATGAAAAAAACACTCGAAGTATTCGCGATCTTGTTCTTTATGCCTGGCCTTGTACTTGCGGATGGGGGCGTGCTGATCCCGCGCGATAAGGCGCAACCCGATCCCAAGATCCTGTCTCTCGAAGAGATGGACATCACCATTCGAATTGACAATGGCGATGCGCGAATATTCGTGCGGCAGATTTTCGCTAATCACACCGGCCAGATCGAAGAAGGCAACTACGTCTTTGCGTTGCCGAGCCGCGCGACGGTCTCCGACTTCGCCGTTTGGGACGGGCCCGTGCGAATTCCCGCGGTGGTGCTCGAACGTAAGCGTGCCGAGGAGATCTACAACCAATTGAAGCAGCAGACGATCGATCCTGGGCTGCTGCAAATGGGAGAGCGCGGCGCGGGGGAAGCGGCCCGCAGCGCGATCTTCAGCGCGCGCATCGTGCCGATCATGCCATACGGTACAAAGCGGCTGGAATTCGAATACCACGAATCAATACCCGTGGAAAATCTGAAGTCGTACTTTGCGATTCCGCTGCGTCCCGATGCCTACCAGGCGCAGATGGCCCGGCATCTGTCCATCCATTATGAGTTGCACTCGGCGCACGCTATCACGAATTTTCAGGCTGCCGCCAAAAGCTTTCCCATCGAAATCGAGCAGAATTCACCGCATCTCGTGAAAGGACACTTCGAAGGTCAAAACGTAAACCTGACGGAAGACTTCGTTACCACCTTCGAACTGGACCGCGCCGGAAGCGACACGCTCGAAGTACTGGCGTTTCGGAACCCCGGGAGCGGGCAGCCATCGCCGACCGAGACGGCCCCCGTCCGCAGCACCAACGAACCCGGTTTTTTTGCCGTGGACGCTCTGCTTGGTGGCGGACAACGGATTGCATCGGTTGGAGGAAACGCCGCACAAGACTCTGGCCCGCCAAAGACGATCGTGCTTCTCTTCGATATCTCTCTTTCGATGCAGTGGGAGAAACTGGAGCGCAGCTATCAGGCTCTGGAAACGCTGCTTCGCACGCTGCGACCCTCGGACAGTTTCAATCTGATCTTGTTTAACCAGAAGACGCAACTGTTCGAGCCCGCGCCGGTACGCGCCGATAATCGATCCATCCAGGGCGCTCTGGATTTCGTTCGTGGCAGCCGGCTGCGCGGAGGCACGGATGTGCAGCAGGTGTTGGACGAAGGCTTGAAACAATGCGCTGGAGGTGGAAACGGCAGCCGCTATCTCGTTCTGCTCAGTGATGGCGGAGCCACACGCGGGCCCATCCAGAATGGCAAGATTGCGGCGTGGTACGAAACCGCTTGGAGAAAGTTGCCCGCGGCCGAGCGTCCGAAGACATACATCTTTGGCGTTGGCGACGACGCGAACCTGCCGCTCTTGCGTTTGCTATCGCGAGAAGACGGAGTACTCGAGCAGGTTCTTTCGACCGAACCGATGGAGTTCAAGCTCAATTCCTTCCTCTCCAAAATCGGCAGAAGCCCGGTGGGCCAGTTGCGGCTGGATGTTGGGTCGGACGCGGGCATCGACGCCGTCTATTCTTTACAGGACTCCTCTTTTTCAGGCTCTCTCGCAGCATGGGTGGGGCGCTATCAGAAGCCAAAGCAGGACGCGGGTTTTGAAGTTCACGGCGTGAGGGAAGGCACTCCCCTGGAAATTTCCGCAAAGGCCAGCCTGCCGCGTGAGTCCCTCGAGCACCCGCAGTTGCCCAGGTTGTGGGCGCGCGCACGCGTAGATGCGCTGCTGGAGAAGATTCAGCTCGAAGGTGAAGATCCAGCAACCATCGACGAAATCATTCGCCTCGCGCGGCAATATAAATTCGTCACGCCTTACACATCGTTTCTCGCCGTTCCTCGCGCGCTGTTGCGGCCCCGAGTGATTCGACCGGGCGACCCAGTGCTGCGCGTCAAGACCGACGAATCCATCGTCTCGGTGGCCGCGCTGTTTCCGTTCGGCCTGGTGCAGCAACTGCGGTATCTCTCGGGCGAAGATATCTGGCAGACGCGATTCTTTGCGCCGAGCGACATGCAGGACGGCACCTACAACGTGCGCCTGATTCTGCGTGACCAGGCCGGGCACACGTACCGCGAATCGAAGAGCTTCGTGATCGCCAGCAAGCCCCCGGTCATTCGAATCCGGCTGGACCAAAAGCGTTACCGCCGGGGCCAGGTGGTGGATGTAAAGGCCACAGCTTCTGAGAGCACCCGCACACTGCTCGCGCGGCTGGAGGGAGTTGCTCCTGTCGGGCTGAAATGGGATGCACGCGCAGGGGCGAGCACAGGGCAACTTGTGATTCCGAAGCAGATGATCCCGGGCATCTACAGGCTGACCGTGACCGGCGAAGACGTAGCGCACAACATCGGCTCGCAGGGGGTGGACCTTGAAATCGTTCCATAAAAAGTCCCGCAAACGGCTGACTGCTATTCTTGCGGCTGCGTTCACGATTTGTGCTGCGGGGTGGGTGGCCACCGCAAGCGGTGCGCTTCCTGGGTGGATTCGAAACATCGAAGGACGGACGGAACTCGAAGCCGCCTTTTTCCGTTTCATGCCACTTCCGGGCGGCGAAGTGGCGTTTCGCAGGCCTCCGAGTGAGACACGCCCGGCTCTGGGAGATCTGCTGAAGAAGCAGCCCGGGAATGCTGAACTGTACGCGCTGCGCGCGCTCGAAGACGAACAGCAGCTGGATTTCACTGCCGCCGAAGCGGACTGGAAAAGTTCCGGAGAAAAAGCCGCGGAGAAGCGCACTGCCCAGCTTTCGCTCGCGGACTTTTATCATCGCAGGCTGCGACCCCTTGACGAGATTAAGGCGCTTTCCGCCGTCGCGGGTGCTCCGCCGGATGCTTCGGAAAAACTTACGCCTGCCTCCGAGCAACGCTCCTGGCGCGCGTTCGAACGCATTTTCGGAGTGATCCGCGCACAAGGGCTGCCGGCGGAGGTTTCCGTGGCGCAGTACCGGAGTTGGATGGCGCGATACCCGCAAGAACCTTCTCTCTATCCGCGTTTTCTGGAATACCTGATTTCCATCAGCGATTTTTCCGCTGCGACCCAACTCATCGCGCAGTATCATGAAAAATTTCCGGCCGACGAGATTCTTCCCGTGAAGGCGCGGGCGCTCGTCGAATACCGGCAGGGATCGCTTCAGCAGGGACTGGCTGTCTATGAAAAGTCTTTCCAGCCCCTCTGGGCGCCGGAGTTGATCAAGAGCTATTTCGATCTACTGACACAGACTCACAGCCTACGGAAGTTTCTGGATGAAGCCAAAGCAGCGCAGCAGGCAAATCCCGAGGACCTGAACGCGGCGGCGCGCATCTTCTATTACTACCAGCAGCAGGGCAAACTTGACGCAGCGCAGGAAACCATCGCCAAATTTCGTTTGCGCAAGGACACTTCCGGATCCACCTGGAGCGCCGAGGAACTGTATGTCTCGGCGCGTCTGCTCGAGGAGATCCACGCGTACCCTGAGTCCGCGCGTTTCTACTTCGCGCTCTACAACAGCAAGGGGATGAACGACGCGCAGGAACGCGCAATCGGCGGGCTCGCCAATCTTTTGCTCACAGCTCCGGAAATGCCCATCCGATTCGGTGCCGGCGAACTGTCCATGTATCGCGACATCGCTACGATGGATCAGGGGCCAGGCTATCTGAACGGCATCCTGTCCCTGCTTTTGAATACCACCTCGCCGGCGAACGAATTCTCCGGAGAAGAGGACCGCGCCGTCTCTTATTTCCACCGCTCGCGCGCGGCGGAGCTCGTAGCGCTATTGGACACCAAGTTTCCCAATTCCCCGCGCCGTGCCGAACTTCATTCCGCAATTCTGGAGTTCTACGCCGCCTCCGGTGAGAGCCATGCGGTGATCAAGGGCGGTAAAGAATTCCTGGCTAACTTTCCCAATGGGTCTCCGCGCACTGACGTTGCCCTGCTGATGGCCGATGCCTATTCGCGGACGGGGAAGCCTCAGGAGGAGTTTGCAATTTACGATGCCGTTTTGCAGGAGTTGGCGTCGAAAGCGGACCGAATCCCGCTGGGATCGCGCGATTCGGAGGCAGAAAGCGATTCGACCGCGGGAAACAGGGCGGAGGAGGGCGGAGAATCACCAGGGGAAGATACACAGAATGGCGCCATGCCCCGCCCGGCAGCCGGACAGCAGAACTCCGCCTTCCAAGTCAATGCAGCGTCAGCGTCGGCCGAGACCGGCGCGCGCTCCCCGGAATATGCGCGTGTACTGGAACGCTATCTCGCCCGGCTTGTCGAACTAAAGCAGGTTCCACAGGCGCTTGGCGTACTTCGCCGCGAGTTGGACCACAACCCGGATGACCCCGGGCTGTACGAGCGGCTGGCAGTCTTTCTGGACCAGAACCGCCTCGGCGTGGAGCAGGAGGAAATTTACCGGCGCGCGATAGCGCGCTTTCCGGACCGCTCCTGGTATCACAAACTCGCGCGTCTTTACTTGCATCAGAAGAAGGCTGCCGAGTTCGAGAAACTGACGCAGGACGCCGTGCGGATCTTCCAGGGCAGCGAGCTGGAACGCTATTTTCAGTCGCTCGTGGGCGGCAATGCCGAGATGTATCTCCGCCTGAACCTGTACGCGAATCGGCGATTCCCGCACAATCCGGTCTTTGTGCGCAATCTTCTTAGCGCTTACCTGCGAGTTGAAACCCACGACGAAGCTGCCTGGGAAGCGGTCTTGCGGCAGCACTGGTTTGAGGAGCCGGATTTGCGGAATCGTTTCTTCGAATTTCTCACGCGAACCGGAAGGCTCGATGCCGAAATCAAGTCGCTCGAACAGCATGCTCCCTCGGAGGGAAAAGGGCATTGGAGTCAATTCGTCGAGCAAGATCCCGCGGCGGGCCAATACCTTGCGCAGGCCTATCTCTGGCGCTCCCATTTTGAAGAGAGCGCGCCTGTGCTCGAGTCCCTCGCGGAGGAATACCCTGCCGATGTCGAGCTGGGGCAGACGGCTTCTTCGGTCTTTCGTTCGCTGGCGTATTTTGATCCAGCGGCCACCGCCACGGCCGTCAAGATTGAGGACCATCTCCTCGCCGCAAATCCTGGGAACACCGAGAATCTGGCCCGCATCGGAGACATGTACGCCGACCGCGAGCTCTTTCGGAAGGCCACTCCTTATTGGGAGCGGATTCCGCGCGTGTCTCCCGGCGAAGCTGGCGGTTATCTTGAAGCCGCGACCATCTACTGGGATTATTTTGATTTTGACAATGCCATGCGGCTGCTCGCCGAAGGCCGCACTAAACTTTCGGACGACTCTCTGTATGCTTACGAGGCCGGAGCCATCAATGAAGGAAAGCGCGACTATCCCCGCGCCGTCGAGGAGTACGTGAAAGGCGCGCTGGCTGCGGGGGGAGAATCTCCGGCGGAGTCTCGGCTGCTGGCACTCGCCACACGGCCGAAGTTCCGCGACCTTGTCGATCGCGAAACGCAGAAGTCTGCTGCCGTTTCCGGTGCTTCCATGCCGGCTGTTCTCTTGCGCGTGCGCGTCCTCGAAGTGCAGAACCGCAAGCCGGAGATCGTGAGCTTTCTGGATTCCTTTGCGAGCAGCGCCACTACCATCGAGCAGGCTTCCGAGATCGAAAATCTCGCGCAGCAGAAGTCCCTGGAAGCCGTGAGGCAGCATGCCCTGGAAAAGCAGGCGGCCCTGGCTTCGGACCCCGTCACGCGCTTGCAGTTGCGCTACACACTCGCCCGTCTGTACGAGAGCCGCAAGGATTTCGCCGCCGCGCAGAGAAATGTGGAGTCACTCTACCACGATAATCCGAAGATACTGGGCGTGGTGCGTTCCACGGCGGACTTCTACTGGCGCATGAAGCTGTACCCTCAAGCGATTGCCGTGCTCCAGCAGGCTGCCAAGGACGCCTACCCCGAACTTGGCAAGCAATTTGCCTTTGAGGCTGCGCGCAAATCGACCGAGGCGCACCTCTTCCCGCAGGCGCGGGAGATCCTCGCTCGATTACTGAAGGATTCTCCTTATGACAGCCAGTATCTCGCGGCGGTAGCGGATTCTTACGCTCACTCAGGCGATCAGCAAGGCCTGAAACAGTTCTATCTCGAGAAGATCGCGCTGTTTCGCAATGCGGCGCTTTCCGTCGATGACCGCAAAGCACGCATCGCTGCCCTTCGCCGCGGTCTGATTCCGGCCCTCACGCGCCTTGACGACTACGCGGGAGCCATCGACCAGTACGTCGAGGTCATCAACGTTTTCCCCGAGGACGAAAACGTGGTGACCGAAGCCGCACTCTACGCGGTACGCTACAAACGCCAGCAGCAGCTCGTGGATTATTACGCCAAGACCATTCAGCAATCGCCGCGAGACTACCGCTGGTCTATGGTTCTCGCTCGCATCCAGACCAGCCTCGAAGATTTCCCAGGCGCCATCGAGACCTACGCGAAGGCC
>Ga0210398_10000237_pt1 | contig 67820 bp, 50 predicted proteins | sample IncBWC4OmetaG_FD_161047 | JGI IMG/M metagenome (GOLD analysis project Ga0210398, IMG submission 161047) | Forest soil microbial communities from Barre Woods Harvard Forest LTER site, Petersham, Massachusetts, United States - Inc-BW-C-4-O | ecosystem: Environmental > Terrestrial > Soil >... | reverse complement strand
TCAGTTTTGGCATCCAGCCTGCTCGGATCGGTTCGATTGGCAGCGGCTCGTTAAGACTTTTCTAATCTGGCTATATTGATCGGCAATCGGTCAAGATTTTCAAGACTATTATCGGAAATGAGGGTGGGAGAAAGAAATGAGCAGCTTTAGTCATTACCGCGCATTCGAGGTGAGCGCCCTGGTGTTTTGTCCGAGAACGCCTTCCTTCCAACGGCGAATCACGTGCTGATGGATCTTGGCTTGCAGGCGGACGTGACTGTAGAACTATGACCACTCTCTGACATTGATTGCCGAAAACCTTTCGACGCCTGCCCGAGCCGAACGCGATGAGCTTCTTGCGTTATCGAACTTACGGCCAAAGATTCCTTTGGCCTGACTGTCGCCGCCCAACGAACCAGCTGGGTCAGGATGCTTTCTTCGTGTTCGCAAAGCCATTTCTTCGGAGATTCGCGTCACAAGTTCTTCCAGCGAAGCAAACGGACGTACCCGTGTCGGCTTGAAGCGTCGGGGTCACCGCCGAATTTTGGAGATCACCCGATAACTCGGAGAAGCAGCCCATCATGCGACAATCTTCCGAGGACGCTGAATTGCTGTTTTCAAGTCGGCGTCGCATTGGGGAGTACGATGCCAAATACTTCGAAACATTTAGAACCACGCTGGCCCGCGATGCTTGCTCTGCTTGCCGTGGGCGGATTACGCCTCTCTCTGCCCGAATCCCTGTCAGCGGGCCCAGACTGGCTAATCATCGTAGTTGTCGGGGTGCTTCTGATTCCCACGGCGTGGGCACGTCAGCGCGGTAAAGACAACCTCAATAAGATTTTGGGTTATCTGCTGAGCTCCATCGTGACTGTCGACATGATCTGGTCGCTTGGACTGCTGGTCGCGGCTCTACCCGCCCATCGACAGGCTCCTAAAGATCTGTTGCGTTCCGCAACTGCCTTATGGATTACGAACATCCTGGTCTTCGCCTCGTGGTACTGGCGTTTGGATGCAGGTGGCCCGCGCGAGCGTGAGTTGCGTGGCGTACATACCGACGGAGCATTCCTTTTCCCACAGATGACTCTCGATCAGCAAGCCAAGCGCGAAATGGGAGAGCAATGCTGGAGTCCGGGTTTTGTGGATTACCTTTTTCTTGCGTTCAATACCAGTACCGCATTTTCACCAACGGACTGTCCCGTCTTGTCAACATGGGCCAAACTACTCATGATGGTTCAAGCGCTCATTTCCCTGACCACAGTGGCTCTGTTGGCAGCTCGCGCAGTAAATATTCTTTAGCGTCCTCGGTAAAGATGCCAGCTGCCGAGTCCACATTTCGTGGCGCTCCCTATCGAACAATTCATCTGTATGCGCGACAAGGGCGACAGTCTTGACAACGGAGAAAGCATTGACAACTATGAGATCCAGATCTACAGTTCCGACCCAGTCGCGCAAAAGACCACGATGCTGAAGCTGCGTGAATCGAAAAGGAAAAAACGAGCGTCCCTGAAAATCATCGTGGAAAACACGACTGGTGGAGCGTGGGTTCCCGGATCGTTCACTTGACATTGAGTTTTGGCAGGAGCAGGGAGATTAGGCCATCTTTGCCGCCGCATGGGAAACGATGGAAGTAGCTGAGGAAATCAGCCCTGGCATGAAACCCACGCTACAAAGGGTTCCAGTACATTTCATTTCCCTGGATGACCTCTTGACCAACAAGCGGGCTTCAGGTCGTGGCAGCGATCTAACGGACCTTAGGCAGGGTCCGAACAGTGCAAAACCAGGAAAATAGTCACGACTGTCAAAATCATGGCTTATCGCCATGAACGTAGGTTTTACTTCGCGGACCGCTAGCAGGTTTGGTTCGAGCGCGGAAATCTGGCGCGCCAGAATTTTACCGCTAGATTTCGTCGCCGTGGCGTAATCACGGTTGCCGTAACCTCGTGGGTCTCCGACCATATTTGCCAGAAGGTCATGGCATCAGCGAAGTCGTGGCTCTCGGCCTATGATCGGGAGCACAGGATCCAAGGAAGCGGCCGCGCGGGTCGGCTCGGAGTTCCTGAGCAGGATCAGCGATCCCATCTCGGCGTCCATCTTGCTTTCGACTAGCAGGGTATAGGCGCCATCCAGAAACTCAGAGTTGTGCTCGAAGTGCTTGGAGGCGGTCTGAACCGTGTGCACGACGTGATCTGTGGAAAACGCCTCGCGATGATGGCCGGCTACGCCGATCAGCAATCCCTTCATCAGAGCAAACTGTCCGGTCAGCAGGGCATATTCCCGTAGCATCGTGGGCGTAGCACTGGGCTCCATTCCTGCCCGCCCGAACGGGAACTGGCAGCGGAAGACGGTGTTGATCAGATAGTTTTCCAGAATATGGGGATGGCGGTCGAAGAATGGCGCATAAAACCGGTCGTGCGCGCGCACGTAGTTGGTGGTTAGACTTTCAAAAGTGGCGGTCGCACTGTTGCCAATACCCGAGCCAAACGCCTGGACGCAGTCGGCAAAACGAGGTTGAGCGTTGCTGCGGTGCAGCAGCATCCCCGCCAGCCGCAGTACAACGTCCAATTGCAGGGCACTTTCGATAGGGAGCGCGTCCAAGGCGGCCAGCGAAGGCCCAGAGACGATCGCGGCCTCAAAGTCGCGAATGAATACGGGGAGCGTGGAGGCTTCCTTTTTGGCTTTGACAATGTCATCCAGTCGGCGGCAGAAAATCCCGAGCAGGAAGAGGCGCTGCCAAAGCGGGTAGGCGCGATTCCGGATCAGGACAAGCACGAACTCCCGGATGGACCAGAACCAAGGCTGGAGTGAGCGGGCGCTCCCGTCGTCCGGGGAATTGCAGAGCGGCTGCGTTATCGGGTGAGGTTTGGGGGTGAACAAAGTCGGATCAAGCAACACCAGGCGCGCTGCCTCGGGACAGGAGAGCGTGAGCCCTGCTTCCAGTCTGTCGCCGTTCCGGAGGACGATGCGGGGATACGTGGCGCAGCTGGAAGGAAGATACTCCCAACCGTATTCAGTCTGGAGGCGGCAGAGCCGGTCTTCGGATAGCAGCGGGCACTGTTGCGAGTCGGTCATGCGGATCTGGACGAAGGTGACCGGTTTGGAGAGATCTGTACCCTCCGGGCTCAGCGAACTCTTAGCCTCACACAGCGACAGAAGAGGACTGGCCGGGAGTCGCCTGTGCTTTTCAATCGTTTCCTGGTCGACAGGGATGGTCCAGCCCTTGCAGCAAGTGTCCTCGCAATCCGACCCGATGCATCGAAAGCTGTCGGCATAACTGGGATGTACGAGATCTGTCTGCTGCACCAGCGCTCCTAGGCCACAATCGCCTTGCGTCCCCGTGATGAAGGTTCCCTGAGGGCTGAGCACGCCGGGGGCCAATCTCATGAAGACGCTAGCTGTTGGAAACGACGATGCGTTCCTCCTTTTTCCAGCCCAAGAGTGACTCGAATCGAGGTAATGGGCCAAACTACGAGGCACGCAAAACAAGGCGAGGTTAGGCAGTCGTTACAGTTTGATTTGAAATTGCTCAGGATTTGTCGTCACGGACGGCGCGAACCCCCGCGCTGCACCAGTAAGTGGCGGATGACTCGAAAGGAGGGCTCGGGCAGGGCCGGGCTTTTTTTGGCGAACAAAGCAACTGATCGGTGATGTTAACAGTTACACCCTTTTGCCGCTTGTCACTGAGTGTTAAGGCTTCGCACCAGTTATCCGCTGAAACAGGATCGTCGGCTTGGGAAAGAGCAGAAAGCCCCGTGTCGCGGACTTACCTTCGTAACCGACATAGGGTTCAAAATCTGCCTACTCGTTCTAGCTTTAAGTATTCAAACAGATTCGTCGAATCCAGACTTGCCCACTTCTTATGAAAAACATTGACCGATTCCCTTCGGCTAAGGTTGTCCTGGCGTTGCTGGCATCGGGCGTCGGATTGGGTTTCGTGGCTATTCGTGGGGGGCTGCCAACGACTGGTGGAGGCCCTACCGATCTCTGGTTATCGGCTTTCAAATTCGCATTAGTATGGATCGGTCTTGGACTGCTCGCGTGGGGCGCGAGAACGTTGCCCTAGATGATTGTGGGCGTCTTTGACTTGTGGCACGAAAGCAAGTTAGGCCATCCCTTGCTTATGTGCTGGTCGTTCTTGCGGCTTACAAGTGGTGGAACATCGCCAAAGGTCATCGCTTTGATCCTCTTTCGAAGTGGTCGTTGCCAGTCCTGGGACGGTTAATACTTTTTTCTGTGATTCCGGGGTGGCCAGAGCGGCTCTCCGCATCCGACAGCATTCTCCCGGAGGTTTCGCATCCCTGAGAAGACGGTGGACACAATCTTTGAAACGTTTTATATTGTCCACCGTAAAACCTCAATCGAACGGAGTTGGTTCATGAAACCTGCCGTTGCGCCTTATGTGATCGCCGCTCTCCTCGCTGCCGCCTGCGCCGTTTCCGCCCAGGACTCTCATTATCGTCCCGATCGCCAACAGATTCCCACCCCCGGCTGCCTCATCGTGAAAGGAGCCTGGGAAGGCGGATCCCCCCCTTGCACTCAGAACGAGCATGATTCCTGGCTGGCCGACATTCGTCATTGGCGCGAGGAACGGCGGATTCGTATCGGCTACGAAAATTCGCGCTATGATCTCCCGGCATTGAAATGGACGCAGTCCAGCTTTTTCCAACCGCAGATGATGGCGGAGGACCGCTATTTCTATGATCCCGTCGCTCATCGCTACACCGTGGGTCGTTATCTCGATGATCTGGAAAAAAGATACGGGGGAATCGACGCCGTGCTTATCTGGCCGACGTATCCGAACATGGGAATCGACAACCGCGATCAACACGACCTGATCCGGTCGATGCCGGGCGGCGTGGCCGGTGTGAAGCAAATGGTTGCGGACTTTCACCGGCACGGTGTGCGCGTGCTGTTTCCGATGATGATGTGGGATCAAGGCACAAGAGATCCGGGCAAGCCATGGCCGGATGCGATTGCCGAGTTAATGGCGGAAATCGGCGCAGATGGTATTAACGGTGACACGCAGGATGGTGTGCCGCTCGCCTTTTCGCTAGCGGCCGATAAGGTTGGGCACCCGCTCGCCTTTGAACCCGAGGGCGGACCGGCAGATGAGGCGCTGGCCTGGAATGTCATGACCTGGGGCCAATACCAATTCCCATTCGTCCCGATGGTGGACAAGTACAAATGGCTGGAGCCGCGGCACATGGTCAATATTTCCGATCGGTGGAAGCGCGACAAGACGGATGATTTGCAGTTTGCTTTCTTCAACGGCGTGGGTTGGGAAAGCTGGGAAAATGTCTGGGGTATCTGGAACGGAATCACGCCGCGCGACGCGGAAGCCACACGCCGCGTCGCCGCCATCGAACGCGCGGTCGCCCCATTTCTCGTCAGCCACGATTGGGAACCCCTAGCCCCGATGTTGCGTTATGGCATCTTCTCCAGCCGGTGGCCATCGGGTCAGCAAACAGTCTGGACGATTGTGAACCGCAACGAGTATGACGTAGACGGGCCGCAGATCGCAGTGGCACCGGAAAAAGGCGTACGGTTTTTCGACCTTTATCATGGGGTTGAGCTTACGCCTGCGAAAAACCAGGCAGGGCAATACGAGTTGAGCTTCCGCGTGGAAGCTCACGGCTACGGTGCACTTCTGGCCTCTCCGACCGCTGCTGATGCCGGCATTCAGGCCTTGATGGCGAAAACGAAAGAGCTAAGCGCGACACCGCTGGCGAATTACTCCCATGAGTGGAAGGTGTTGCCGCAACAAATCGTGCCCATTGCCGCGGTGAAGCCGCCTTCCGGATCGCCCGCGGATATGGTGAAGATTCCCGAGGCGGATTTCGATTTTCGCGTTTCTGGAATTGAGATTGAAGGATTCAATGACATAGGCGTCGACGTGCAGTATCCGTGGGAAGATACGCCCAGGCGCTTTCACGATCATCCCATGCACGTAAAGTCATTCTGGATCGACAAGTATCCGGTGACCAATGCTCAGTTCAAAAAATTTCTTGATGCGACCCACTACCGTCCCCAGGATGATTTGAACTTTCTCCGCGAGTGGAGCGATGGGACTTATCCCACGGGTTGGGATAACAAGCCGGTGACCTGGGTGTCTCTTGAAGATGCGCGCGCCTATGCGGGCTGGGCCGGAAAGCGTTTGCCGCACGAATGGGAGTGGCAGTATGCAGCCCAAGGGGCGGATGGACGCATCTACCCATGGGGAAACACCTGGGATGCCGCCGCAATTCCGGCGCCAGACAAGGGCCGCACAATGCGCGGACCAGATGCGGTCGACGCGCACCCACAAGGGGCAAGCCCGTTTGGCGTCCTGGACCTGGTCGGGAACGTGTGGCAGTGGACCGAAGAATTTCAGGACGAGCACACGCGAGGTGGCATTCTGCGGGGCGGCAGCTATTACCAGCCCCAGGGATCCATATGGTATTTTCCGCAAGCTTATAAGCTGGGAGAGCATGGAAAGCTATTGATGATGGCCCCCAGCATGGACCGTTCCGGGGGACTTGGTTTCCGCTGCGCCCAAGATGCGGAATAGGCGGAATAGAATGAGCGGGACTTACCATCAGATATCGATCCCGAGTACTGCAGCATGAGCCAGGCGGTTCCCTTAATTAGTAACCGACGATCCGATGAATCCTCCGGTCACAATGCGGCAAATTGCCGAGCGGGCGAAAGTCTCGATCGGCACCGTGTCCCACGTCATTAACGAAACGGCCGCAGTGAGACCGAAGTTGCGCGAACGCGTGCTCGAGGTCATCCGCAGCATGGGCTACCAGCCGAGCGCGCTGGCGCAGGGGCTCCGGAAAAACCGTACCAACATGCTCGGGATGGTCATTCCGGATATTACAAACCCATTTTTCCCGAGCGTGGTTCGCGGCGTCGAAGACGTGGCTTACAAGCGCTCCTTCCGCGTAATTCTGTGCAACGCGGATAACGATCCGGCCAAGGAAGCGTCCTACGTGCGCGAATTGCGTTCCTATCGCATTTCCGGCCTGCTGATTATTCCCGCTGGCGGCGCGGACATCGCAGACCACCTCAAAGCGTACGCGTCCGCCTCGGTGCCCGTGGTTTGCATTGACCGGGTCCCGGACGGCTGGAAGGGGGATGCCGTTCTGGTGGCAAATACGGAAGGCGCTTATCAGGCGACGCGCTATTTGATTCAGATGGGGCATAAACGTTTGGCGGTGATCTCCGGTCCGCTTGGGCTGACCAATTCGGCGGAACGATTGAAAGGTTTTACACACGCGTTAAACGAAGCCGGCATCGCAATCGGGCCGGAGTTGGTGCAGGAATCGCGCTTCGATACCGTCAGCGGTTACCAGGCTGCCCTTCGGCTGCTCAGAATGCTTCCCCGACCCACCGCTATTTTTGCCTGCAACGATCTTATGGCTTTCGGCGTTCTACAGGCGGCTCGCGAACTTGGCCTGCGATGTCCAGAAGATATCTCGATCGCCGGTTTTGACAGCCTAGAGTTCACGAAATTCACCGATCCCTCTTTAACCTCGGTTTATCAGCCGGGATATCAGTTGGGCGCGACCGCCGCCCGTCTGCTGCTGGAAAGGGTGGACGGGTTGCGGTCAGCGGCGAAAAAGGTTGTTCTTCCCACCGACTTAAAAAAACGCAATTCCGTGGGGCCGCCGCATGCTGCTGTGGCAGAAGCGATCGTACTACCCGCTAAAGGACGCCAGCGCCGGAATAACCGGGCCGAAGCTTAATCGAGCCAACGGTTTTTGGCGAGACGATTTCAGATTTTGATACGTTCAGATTTAGATATTGACAAGCGCCGGCGGAAGATAGTAAGTTGTTATTCCGACATATTGAAACGTTTCAAACCAGAACATCCGTAACACTTACGAATTGTGGCGCAGACTGTTTCCCCCAAGTCGCTCGTCCCGTCCCCCTGCCGCGGGCCGCATTCGCAGGGGGCGGGAGTACCAAGTGAGCAATGTGTCAACCCAAGGCTTGCGGAATTGCACTGCTGTTCCTGATCACGCGCAGGCCTTGCCGGGATCGTGGGTGAACACCATGAAACTCGCGCCTGGATATGCCTTCCAGCTCTTCTCTTGGGACTATGTGATTCCTGCCATGTTCGTTTTGTTTTCCCTGGGGCTGAGATCCATGGCAAGCGCGACCATGATAGCCAGGTAGCCGGCACGACTCGTTATGCAGAAGCCCATCGTTGTTGTCGGCAGCATCAATCTTGATTTAGTCGTGGGAGCGGATCGTATTCCTGAGATCGGCGAGACGGTCATCGGCAATAGTTTCAACACTTTTCATGGCGGAAAGGGCGCGAACCAGGCAGTTGCAGTGGCAAAACTCGGGTATCCAGTTGCGCTGGTGGGAAACGTCGGCAGCGATTCCTTTGGAACGCAGTTGCGCAATGGGCTGAAAGATTCCGGAGTAGATACGGCTTATGTGAACACAGTAGAAGGCGCATCCGGCGTGGCATTGATCACCACCGGACTGCAAGGCGAAAACAACATCGTGGTCGTGCCCGGCGCCAATGGCAAACTCACCCCTCAACTGCTGGAAACGTCGGCGGCGATTCTGGAACGCGCTGGATTTCTATTGGCGCAGCTTGAAGTTCCCTTAGAGACGGTGGAATACCTGGCCCGATTCGCCGAGCGGCACAACATTCCGCTCATGCTCGACCCGGCACCGGCGCGCGAGCTTTCTGAAAAATTGCTTCACCGGATATCGTGGCTCACGCCGAACGAAACTGAAACCCGGCAACTGATTCGAGCCGGCATGGAGAATGACGACCAAGACGACGATGCAATGGCAGAGCGCCTGCTGGATTGGGGAGTCAAGAATGTCTTGTTGAAGCTGGGATCACGCGGCTGCCTCATCGCCCAGGGCGCCCTGGCGAAACAGCGAGTTTCGGCATTTTCCGTGAACGCGTTGGACACAACCGCCGCCGGCGACGCCTTCAACGCGGGATTTGCAGTGGGGTTGGTGCGCGGCTTCAGCGTTGCGCGCAGTGCCGCTTTTGCTTCCGCCGTCGCAGCGATTTCAGTCACGCGTCCTGGAGCGCAATCTTCCATGCCTACCGGAGACGAAGTAGAACGCTTCCTGGAAGGGCATTCCACCCCATTCCAGGGCGGCGCTATTCACAGCAGGTTTGGTGGCGAGGAAAGCTCAATTTAAGTTCGCATCGCGAGGTTCTCATGCCTAACGTGAAGGGAAATTGGCGAGCCATCGTTTGTGTTCTGGCATTACTGGTTAGCTCGTCCTTTTCACAAAATCAGGCCGACGGATCTTCGAATTGGAAGTCTGTCTTCCAGAGCCGCTTGCCGTTATACGGTCACAGAAACTGGATCGTGGTCGCCGACTCGGCTTTCCCGGTCTATGCCGCTCCGGGCATCGAAACCATCGCCGTCAACGAAGATCTGCCGTCGGTGCTGAAATATGTGGCAGGTGCGGTCGCCTCATCCCGGCACATACGAGCAACGGTTTTCCTGGACCGGGAACTCCAGTTCATCGACGAGCACGACTACCCGGGAGTATCGGGATTAAGAAGAGACATTTTGTCTACCTTTTCTAGGGATCAGATTTCCAGCATTCCACACACGGATGTGATGAGCAGAGTGGAGGAGGCCGGGAAAACATTCCGGATATTGTTTATCAAGACCACATCGACGATTCCATACACCTCGGTCTTCATGCGCCTGGATTGCGGCTATATGAACGACGAAGTGGAACGCAAGATTAGGACCGCGATGGAAGCTGCAAATCAGCGGCAGACGAAATAGTCCTATCATGGATTGCTTAATCCGGAATTATTCGGAATCATCGACAGCTCACGAAACCGCTGTAGAAGAAGCCGCCCCACTGATATTCCGCCGGGCGATCCGAGTTCGCGCAGCGGAGCTCTTAGGCCATCGATACCGAACCCGAGTCCGAAGCCGAAGTTTTGCTTGGGGGCTAATTTTCCCGGCTGATCGTTGGTGATGAGTTCGACTGACTTCCGGCTTTGCCGCCGTCGGGCATCATCTCATCATCGGGCAGAAACCGGCATAATCCGCCGCTGTCTTTACAAGACCGGCCCCCCGGGAAAAGAGTTTCTTATGACCGTGATACGGATCGTCCGCGGAGTTGACCATCGGGCCCTCGACGATCGGAGCATCCGGGAAACGGTTCAGGCCTTTATCTGCGTAATGGTTTTTTCAGGGCTCGAGCTCTAGCCTGTCAGTTACGACTTCTTTGACCGCCTCTTCGGAATACGCCAGCGGAAAATAAACACCCCGACTCCATAACGGTAACAGGTCCGAATAGTGCGGGCTCCCCGGTTCGCCACTTTGGCCTGGAGTATTAATCGCAACCGATTTGTCCCAGTCGCTCAAATCGAGAATCTCTCGATAGCTTGCGCCCGACACTTGCTCAAAAGAGTCGCCATGGAATCCTGTGGCGCCGACGGTCTCCCCATCGCCTGATCGCGCCAGCGGCCCGAGGTCCTTGATCGCCGGACTCAGGGAATGATGAAATTGCGCGAAGTGCAGCTGCCCCCAGTTCCACTTTGTGGAATCAGATCCTTCCAGCCCGCTCAGTCTCTGGGTGGCCACATGCAACGTACGCTCCAATAAAAGATTACGTTCCACTTCCGGATCACTCCCGAAATTGTCGGATGTAGGTCTGGACAGAACGTTCAGCACCTGATAATCGGTAAAATTTGCCGCTAAAAACCACAACTTTGGAGGAGCCACCTGATGCACCACCTCTTTCCTTAGCTCCTCCATGTAGACCTCGTACAGCGCAGCCGCGGCAGAATCGTTGTCAATACTCCCGTTCCAGCCGATAAGTAGCTGTTGTTCCTTGTTCGGGTGGTCTCCCGCGGCTTTTCTCACCAGTTGGATCAACTCGATCGCCGGCAACGAGACCGACTCTGTTTGCAGGCGCTCTGAGTCTTCGATTGTGAGCTTGTGATCGGCCTTATGGGCTGCTTCTAGCACGTGATCGATCCGTTGCACGCGGTAGCGCGAAAATCCTTCGAATCCGATGTTGTACGGATACCCGTCGGGCGTCATCTTGTTGTTCGCCGTCGCAATGAATCCGCGGGATGGATTATAGGAATGAGGTAAATCTCCGGTAGGGATAAACCCTTCCCATTCGTAACCGCCCATCCCCGGAACTGGCAGTAGTCCTTTCCAATTCTTTCGAATGGGCGATAATCCTACCGAGTATTCCCCGATATTCCCCTGCCGGTCGGCATACACGATGTTCTCGGAAGGAACATTCCAGCGCTTCATGGCGTCGGTAAACTGTTGCCAGTTCTCAGCTCGATCTACTGCTAGGGAAGGCAGGTATCCCGCTGTGCCCGGCTCCATACCAACCCAGCGCAGCGCCAACGCGCGCCGCTGGTCCTGCCAAAGCACCGGGCCATGTCGTGTAAACTCCAAGTCGACAATAACGTCCAGACCGCCCCGGACTTTGAAGGTCTCACGCTGGACTTGCATTCGCTCCCAGCCCCGCTCCGTGCGATATTGCAGGGCATCTCCAGGATTAAGTTCCTCGAGGTAGAGGTCCTGCTGATCTGTTCCGAAGATGGTGAATCCCCACGCAATCTGCCGGTTGTGTCCGAGCGCTACGCCCGGCAGGCTAGGTTCGCCTGCCCCGATGACATCCCATCCCGGAGCCACCAAATGAACCATGTACCGTAAAGAGGGCACGGTAATTACGCGATGTGGATCATTTGCCAGGAGAGGCTTGCCGCTTTGCGTCAACGCTCCCGAGATCGTCCAGTTGTTGCTGCCCTCAATGTAATAGGTTGGAAATTCAATTCTGGAATCGCTTCCAACCAGGTTTTCCAATAGACCTGGGGATAGTGCTTCGAAATCCACGCCTGGAGCCGGATCAAGAGTAACTTTGGGATCCAGATCGAGAAGCTTCGAAGCCTCTTCCGCTCCAGCCGCGGCCACCATTTCCGCGTGCTCCAGTTCAGCTACCGCGTTACCCGTCATGGCATAAGCCGCCATTCGGTTTAAACAATCCTCCGGCTTCCAGGGCTCAGGCTTGAACCCTGCTATTTTGAATTCAATGGGCAGACCGCGGCCGCCTGCCGCTAAGCGCAAAGCGATGTTTGCGTTGATTCCAGAGGTAAATGCTTCGAGAATTTCATTCGTATCGGGCGAGTAGCTTTTGTATTCCGCAGCCATGTTACCCCGGTATCTCAAGAGCCGCGCGCTGATGTCGCGAAACAGCGACGAAGTACCCATCACCTCGGCCAATCGTCCTTGCCCCGAGCGCTTCCACAGTTCCATCTGGAAGAGCCGGTCCTGGGCTGCTAGGAACCCCTGAGCAAAGAACAAATCGTGCTGGTTCTGGGCATAGATATGCGAGACGCCCCAACGGTCACGCAGCGCCTTCACAGGCTGCTGCAAGCCCGGAAGCTTTAGATTTCCCTGAATGACTGACCCGCTCTTCGGGGCGCGTTCCTGAATCATTTCCGGCCCTTCCCGGGCTTCAGTACTAACCGAAATGGTAGAAATCGCACAGAGAAGACAAATGGAAAAGCATCTGATTCGCCTTAGATAGGCACGGCTGTCCACATTATTTCCGTCCATGAACCAAAACCCTCCGAAGATTCAGCGCATGACCTGTTGCACATGGACAGACAACCCTCTCCACCTTCCATGATGCAAAACAGGCAAATGCATTCAAGACCTCTACCGTCTAGACGTGCCATGCTTCCGTAAACGCAAACCTGGCCAAAGATGAATTGAAAAGCGCTAATCGAGCGATCATACAACTCAAAAACGAGGTGGCGTATGTCAAACTTTTGCTAAAGGCGGCGAGGGAATCGTCATCCGGGACAGGAATCCGCCTGTGGCCCTTTTTTGAGTTTGCAATATGCAGCCGTGTCGTGAGGGTGGTTCCGACGATGGCTCGGATGATTTGATGATTTCGGAGCGCAAAGCAAAGCTATGATCTGCGCATGGGTTACAAACATCGCGGGCTTAGGAAGATGGGCAAACTAAGATCACGCCGCCGCCGGCCTGTCCGAGGCAACTGCCAGCGGCAGCCGCGCCACCATGAGCGTACCCTTGCTGTCGGAGTGGATTTCGAGGCTGCCACCCAATTGCCGGAATCTTTCTCGCATGCCCCGAATTCCCACCCCTGGGGTGCCTGTCGAGGCCATCTCAAGTTGCTTTTCTGGCGGTATGCCTCTACCTCGATCCTCAACTTCTACGAAAACCTGACCGTCCGATGCGGAAACGCGAATTCTAGCTGTAGGGCTTTCCGAATGGCGATGAATATTCGTGAGACATTCCTGCACAGTCCGGAAAATTGCCGTTTCCGACTCGCGCGCAAGGCGCTCAAAGTCCGCAGGGACCTCCAAGTCCACCTTAATCTTGCTGCGTTGCGCAAACCCTTCTACATACCAGCGGAGTGCCGAAGCAAGTCCAGCTTCATCCAGCAAAGGCGGATGAAGTAAGTGGGAGATCGTGCGGACTTCCTGACTGACTTCCTGTACCAGAGCCGCACTGTCGTTAACCGTATTGACGGTCTCGGTGAGGCGTTTGAGGTTGGATCCCACCGCGGCGAGGTTCATGGTCAGTGCGGCCAGCATTTGTCCCACACTATCGTGCAACTCCCGAGCGATGCGCCGCCTTTCCTCATCCTGCAATTGCATCAGACGCGCCGACAGTTCTCGCAGATTTTGATTGGTCCGGTCGAGTTCTGCGGTGCGCTCACCTACGGCTTGCTCAAGTTCTACCTGCGCTGCCGAAAGTACTCCCTCGCGGCGGCGGCGAGCTTCCCCCATCGCCACCAAGACACCGGAAGCTAGCGAGAACGCCAAAATACTAACGGCCTGCTCGGTGCCGACGATTCGAAGGGAGTGTACCGGCGGGATAAACCAATATTTCGTTCCAATGAGAGCCGCAATCACACTAACGATGGACGGGCCGACCCCACAGTACCAGGCACAGAAAGCTATCGAAGGAAACAGCGTGATGTACGGTACGGAGTCGCCCAGAAATCGACTAAATTCGAGACGGACCAGTAAGGCCACTACGGTCGCCAATAGAGCGACAGCGTAGCCCATTCCAGGCGTCTTCGAGATTTGGGTGGACAGCGAAGCGTTGGTCGCCATCGTTTCATCCCCGCTTTGGCAGATCTACAAAAGCAGCTTAGAAAATGCCAAATGTAAATGACGGAGCACAATAATGTTATAACGAGAATCCTTCAACAAAGCAGATTTTTTGTCGGACGAACTCGTCACGGATGTGAGCCTTTCCGATCCAGTAAACACCACGGCTCTTGGTAGTTTGCTCAACGATCTTCGCTATGCGTAAGCTATTGAAAGTACAGACCAACGAACATGACACCAAAAAAAATCAATATCGCAACGTCAAGGCGCAGTTTGAAAGCGACCCAGCTGCCAAGCACTTGAGCGGAGCCATCAAGCTGGCCACCGAAGTCGGGGACAACGACTCCCGTGCCCGCTCTCTGAGGAGATCCTCGGCGACGAGGCAGAGCGTGTCGATTAACCGGAAGGCCGGCTACCTGCGATCGGCGAAATGGGCATCGAGAATTATCTCGCCCTACCACCCGCGAACCTGCGGTAACGATCGTGGAGGATTTCCCGCGCCGCTCCGCCGGCAAAACTCGCAAGCGGATCTTCTGTGAACCCTACGGGACCGGGTGAGATGAAAGAATGTATGTTTTTGAAAATGATTCCGTCCTCAGGGTGTAATCGTTTACAATGCCTGGCGAACGGAACCGGTAAAGCGAGTCCTCTCATGAACTGCTTTTCCTTTTTCTTGAAGGCGTCGGCGGCAATCGGAGTTATCCTCAGCCTCGCGTGCATCGCCACAGCTCAGCGGGACTATACCTTGCGATCTCCCGACGGTCGAATTGAGGTCAAGCTCCGCGCCGCGGATCGCCTCAAATACGATGTCTTCTTCAAGGGCAAACCTCTACTCGAGGATTCGCAGATTTCCATTGATATCGATCACAAAATTCTTGGGCTCAACCCGGAAATCGTTGCCACCAAGGAACGGAGTGCGGATCAGGTCCTTGAGCCTGCCGTCCGCCAGAAATTCGCCAAGATTCGCGACCACTACAACGAAATGCGCCTGGAACTGGAAGGCGGCTTGACGGTGGTATTTCGCGCTTACAACGAGGGCGCGGCTTACCGGCTGGAAACCTCGTTGCCGCAGCCCGAGGTGCATGTTTACAACGAGGAGGCGACCTTCCATTTCGCGGCGGATGACACCGTCTACTATCCTTCCGAGGACAGCTTCTTCTCCCACAATGAAAGAAAATATCTTCCGCAGACGATGAGCCACATTGCGCCCGCATCGCTGGCCACTCTGCCGGCAGTTGTGGACGCAGGAGACGGAGTTAAAGTTGCGATCGGGGAATCGGACCTGGAAGACTATCCCGGCCTCTGGCTCCATGGCACCAGCGGCCCCGCTCTCGCCGCTACCTTTCCACCTTATCCGTTGAAACAACAACTGGAGAGGGATCGGGATTACAAAGTCGTGGAGAGTGCCGACTATATCGCCGTAACCCGCGGTACCCGCACCTTTCCATGGCGGGTAATCGGCATCGCGGAAAAAGACGGAGATTTACTTACCAACCAGCTCGTGTGGCTGCTCGAAAAACCCTCGCAGATCGCAGACACCTCCTGGATCAAACCGGGCAAGGTGGCGTGGGACTGGTGGAACGCAAATAATGTTTACGGCGTTGACTTCAAGGCTGGCATCAATACCCAGACCTATAAGTACTACATCGACTTTGCCTCGAAATATGGCATTCCTTACATCATTATCGATGAAGGCTGGTACAAGTTGGGAAACGCGCTCGATGTGGTTCCCGACATGAACATTGCCGAAATTACTGCCTATGGAAGGCAGAAAAACGTGGACGTGATTCTCTGGGTAGTCTGGAAAACGCTCGACGATCAACTGATTCGAGCTCTCGATCTTTATCAGACATGGGGGGTGAAGGGAATCAAGGTTGACTTCATGCAGCGCAGCGACCAATTGTTGATCAATTACTTTCACAAGGTCAGCTTCGAAACAGCTAAGCGGAAAATGCTGGTAGATTTTCATGGCTGCCAGAAATCGGCCACCATGACCCGCACCTGGCCGAATCTGATCAGCACCGAAGGAGTCCGAGGTCTCGAATGGGATAAGTGGAGCAATGAAACCGATCCGCTCCACGACGTGACCCTGCCTTTCACCCGCATGTTCCTGGGCCCTATGGATTTCACGCCCGGGGCGATGATCAATGCGCAGAAAATCAGCTTTGCCCCGATCTTCAATCGCCCCATGAGTCAAGGTACGCGTTGCCACCAGCTTGCCATGTATGTGGTCTACGAAAGTCCATTGCAGATGCTCTCCGATTCTCCGTCAAATTATCTACAAGAGCCACAGATCATGGAGTTTCTAGCTCCTGTGCCTTCAGTGTGGGATGAAACCAAGGTGCTCGACGGACATATCGCCGAATACGTGGTCGTGGCTCGGCGAAGCGGCAGCGACTGGTACGTGGGTGCAATGACAAGCTGGACGCCACGCGAGTTGGAAGTCGACCTGTCATTCTTACCCGACGGCAAATACTCTATGAATTCCTATCAAGATGGAGTTAACGCGGCTCGTTATGGCAGCGACTACCAGCAGATAAAAGGTAAGGTAGACAAGACCACTAAGTTAACCATAAAACTGGCGCCTGGAGGCGGCTGGGCGGCGAGGATCCAGCCCTAGCCGGTGCCGGAATCAGGGCAAGGCGAGACCACCGTTCTAAGTGATCTATCAGCTAGGTTATAAGAGAAAGCAATTCGTTGAGATCGGTGGAGTTGGTCGAGACAGTTCCCCGGGGCAACGCGGGGCCAATGGCCACTGCCTCGCTGTGATTCTCAAACCAGACCAAGAACGAGGATTCATCGGCTCCGGAAAGCCTCCGCTGGTTGATCCAATTGTAATAGGCGCCCATGTCCGAATCCATCAAGGAACCCTCCGGGTCGAGTTCGGGCTGATCCTGTTTTTCCGATATCAATTCGTTCATTGGCTTTTGTCGTTGGCGGGGGGCGAAGCGGACCAGCATGGTGCAGGGCTGAGCCCGGCGGAGCGCCTCACGTGCGGTCCATTGCGCAAAAGTGGTGCTGAAAATCTGCGTTCCTGATCCCTCGGTGAGAAGTTTTAGCTGGAAGTGATCGAGCACTGTGTCCCCCGCCTGGCCCATTCCCACTTCGGACGGGCTCATCTGGGCAAGTGTTGTCCGCAACGCCTCTGGGCCCATACCCGGCGTTTCAATTTCTGTGCGCATCTTACGCAGCAAGACCGAACGCACGGGATCGAGAGCATGGTAAGAAACGCAGGTCAGGGCAGGGGAGTGCTCTACTTCTTCGCCGCCATCGACGTACCAGTGGCCGTAGGGGATGGGGTGCGCGTGGGCACGAGTCGTTATAGCATCGAGCAATAGTTTGAGACCACCCTCTGACTTTACGCGACCGAAGTATGCACCATGCGCCCGCAGCTTCTGAAACAGAGATTCGTGGTAAGTCGAGACTCCCTGGCCGATCACGGCGATTCCGAGTCGGGGAATGGCAGGCGGTTCCGGCGGCACAGCCGCATGCAGGCGCTCGGCGTAATCGGTTGCCACTTTGCGGAACGCATCCAATTGGTGAGTTGCCCAAAGATAAGCTGACAGTTGTTCGACAAACTGAGCGGGCAAGTTTACCCAGTCTACCTGCTCGAGCTGTGGAGAGAGCGTGATTTGAGCGAATCCCTGAAACCAGTCTTTTTGTGTTTCAGGCAAAGGTCCTGCGGAATGCACTGGAGAAAGCGATTCGAGATTTGCCAGTTCCTTTTCGAGTGACTTGCGTTCCGCGGGAAACTTGAAGTCGTAGTCGATCGCTTCCCGCAAAAGGTTCGGCACAAAACTGAGCGGCAGCTCGTGCAGCGCCGCAAGGTAGTGGGTGATTAGCTTCCTGGCCTGGGGAGGGTAGCCATTGAAGTGTTCGGGTTTGAGTTCGCCTGGAAGCATGGGTGCTAAGCGAGTTCAGGAATCGGCCTGCCTTGCGCGAGCGACGGAGAAAAATTGAGCATTGCGCCGATGGTCGGGACCAGATCGGTAGACTCCATGGCACGGTCGAAAACTACGTTCTCGCGCACGCCGGCGCCCAGAGCCATCATCCATGTGGTGCGGGAGAGTGCGTCCCCGGTGCGGTGATGTTGAAATCCGTTGCCACCCGAATCTTCGTCGGAATCCCGCCCGAAATCGGGCAGTATCAATAGCGTCGTTTTGCCTGCGTACTCCGGCTCACTCTGGATCACCTTCCAGATTTCTGCGCACAAGCGGTCAGTGCGCCGAATGCCTTCAATGTATAACGAATAAGCACCGGAGTGCGCCACGTCGATGTCGTGCATCGTGATCCATAAGAGGCTGGGAGCTTCCTGCCGCATCAATTGCCGAACGACATATACGGAGAGCTCGTCCGGGCTCGACAAAGTCCGCGCGTGAGCTTTGAAGTCCGCAACCGAGAGGTTCAATATATTCTCAAGTTGCTCCAGCTCAACATCGCTTCCCCCGAGTTCGGGAACATAGAAAGGAGTTTCGTAATTGTCCCGCAGCAAGTGCTGGTAATCGCTGTGGCCGCTCGAAAGGGCGGCCGTCAGCAGATGTTTGGGAAGAATTACCCTTGCCCCTAAGCCAGCCCCGTAGGAACGGTGGCTGCTTTCGCCGATACGGTTGAAACCGTTGCTGGGAGCCACCACCCACGCATCCGAGGCCGGACGCTTGCGGTCTTTGCGAAAGTACTCGAAGACGGTCGGGTGCTCGGGAGGAAGGGAAGCAAAATTATTAATGGTTTCATAAACGCCCGTAGCCAGGCTGGCGGTAGCAACGTAATGGCCCAGGATGCCGCGATTCACCACTTGGGTAAAGAAACTCGATTGCGGTATGAGTTCGTTCATCAGATGCGGAATGTTTCCCTGGCCCTGGGGCGCGAAAGTCTCCTGGTCGCGCGCCCCGCCACCGAACGTGATGACGACAACCTTTCTGTTCCTGGGGGCGATCCCGGCGCGAGCAAGAACACCGGAACCGACGAGCGCGCCGCCCAGTGCCAAGCCTGCAGCATCCCGCAAAAAATCGCGCCGGGTCAAGGCGAGCCTTCCGGCCAGCTTCTGTGCCACCGAGGATTGATTGAGGGGTACCATGGTCCAGAGTCTAGGACTGAAAAGTTATCGTTATCACCGCTTTTTTCGTTCTCATTGCTTGGCCGACGGATTGTCCTTTGCCGATAACACAAACTGTTGAATCTCCGCCCGCTGTTTGTCGAGATCGGCCAGGTGTCGCTGGCGAATACCTTGATAGACCTGGAACTGCTGCTGGGCAAGATCTTTCTGGCCGGTCCGAACATAGGCTTGCCCGAGCCGGTAGTAAGCGTCGGCGAGATCGGAATTCAGTTCACGGGTGCGCACATACTCCGGTATCGCTTCCTTATATTGATTCTGAGCTGAATAGAGGTTGCCCATCTGCAAGTGAGCCTCAGCGAAAGCTGGATCGATTGCAATCGCCTTTTTCAGCAGCGCTTCGATTTGGTGGAAATCCACATCTGGATCTTCCGCTCGCTTGCCCTTCCACAAACTCATAGCGTAATAGTAAAGCGCCCGCGCATTGCCCGGATCAAGCTCCGCAAATCGCCGGAATCGACGGATTACTTCTTCAGCTTGGCTTGGTGAACTGTCGTAAGCCTTCGAAAGAAACAGGTAACAACGCGCATCGGAGGGATTCAGATCCGCCCCTTTCAGCAGGGCAGAGACGGCATCGTCGTAATTACCACGCGAATACAACGCCACGCCAAGCCCAACCATCAGCCGTGCCGAACCAGGATAGAGCTCGGTTGCTTTCTGCAAGACGTCCACCGCCGGCCCCAGGGTGCGATGCAGAAGCAGCTCGCTGCCCCAGTCAAACAGATTACTCTCACTCGGGTCCTCGTGCGCCGCCGCCTCGAATTCGTTTTCCGCGGCGACGAATTGGCCGTCTTTTTCTTCCAGTTCCCCGAGCAGATTGTGCAGTTCCGCGGTGTTCTTTTGTTTCAAAAGAGCGTGGATAAGCTGGCGCCCGTCGGAAAGTCGTCCCGTCAGAATGTAGGCCAACGACAGATCGTAACCGTTGTCGTAGGACAGCCGATCGATTCGCTGGGCGCGTTCGAGATATTCAGTCGCCTTCGGGAGTTGCCCGACTCGAATGTAAAACTCCCCAAAATTGTGATTAGTATCGAAGCTCTGCGGGGCCAGTTCGACTGCTTTCTCAAATTGCTGCTGGGCGGGATTAAGCCTTCCCAGCCGCACTAGGTTTGTGGCCAGGTTGGTTCTAGCCTCCGCCGAATCTGGCTTTAGCCGGACCGCTCGGTCAAGATGCTCGCTCGCTTTGCCATCTTGGGTTTGGGCGGAGTAGACGAGCCCTAGTAGTTCCTGCACTTCGAAGCTCTGTGGCACTTCGCGCTCCAGATTCTCCAGCGTAGCGGCGGCTTCTCGAAACTTTCCCGCGTCGTATTGCGCGACCGCCTCCTGAAATTCGCGGTCCAGCGCCTGGGTCCGCTCTTGGCTAGCGGCTGGGGACGCCGTACACCCTAGAACCAAGAGCATGCAGATTGACCAGTAATTCAGGCTCACTGTGTTGGCATGTTACACCCGGCAATGGTGCTCCTGCTCGAGGGGCAAGAATATCGGTCGCCTGCGCAAATAGTCTGGGGAGGACGCTTCGTACGACGTCCTCCCCTCAATCCTTCTTTATTCGAGTTCAGTAGTAAAGTTTCAAAGCAAACTGGATTTGCCGCGGATCATACGGGGCGTCGCGAGTCGATCCAATTTCGCCAAAGGTGTTGCTGGTGAAATTGCCCGATCCCGAGACCGCAATCACGCCGTTGCCGCCAAAGTTCGGAGCGCTAAAGTTCGGGTGGTTGAAGAGGTTGAAGAACTCCGACCGGAATTCCAGCCGGAAGCGCTCGCTAAGCTGCATCTCCTTGAACACAGAGAAGTCCATACGCTTGAAAGTAGGACCGGCAATCTGATCTGGCGGTCCTCCCAGAGCCGACAGAGAACACGGCAAAGCCGTGCAGGGCGCAGGCTGCGCGAACGCCGCCGCGTTGCCGATGAAGCTCAGCTTCCCATTGCTGTCGATGTGCAAGCCGCGCTGCGGGTCGCCAACCAGCAGATCGAAGCAGTTATTGTTGTTGTTGGTTGCCGCCCAGGTTGCGGTGGGACAGGTGAAGGTAATCGGCTGACCTCCCTCGAGCACGATGGCCGTATTGACGCTCCAACCGCCCAGCACCTTGTTCGCCGGTCCGCCGTTAGTCAAATACCGCTTGCCGCTGCCGAACGGAAGCTGATATTCGCCGCTCAGGTGGAACACGTTGCGAATATCGAAATCCGCCAATCCGTAGTCGTAGTGGATCCCTGCGCCAACCACCTGTGGAGCGCGGAAGCCTTGATTGCTTCCGTTGTTGAGCAGGTCGACCGCATCAGTGCGCGTCTTGGACCAGGTGTAGGTTGCGAGAAAGTCCAACCCACTCGCGAACCGCTTTTCTGCCTTGGTCTGCAGGCTATGGTAGAAACTGTTGCCGGCGGTGTATGCCTGGCTCCCGGATTCTCCAAAATCAGGGAACGCAATTCCGCCCTGCGAGGCGGGGAAGGCGCATCCCGGGTCAGGATAAGCCGCCGGAGGTTGGCAGCCGGCAGTGCCGTTCGGACCGGCGGTGTTCGAAAGCGGTGTGCCCGCAGGCAAAATCTGCGTGGGATTATTGGAATTGGGGAACACTTCGAGGTGACGAGCAAGTGACGTGACATACCCCGCCTGCACGGTCATAGTCGGGGTGAGCTGGTATTGCAGGGTAAAGTTGCCGCTCATCGTATACGGCGTCTGATAGTTGAATTGAATTCCGCGCAGAGTCAAACCATTGGCTTGGACTTGCGTCGGGTCCAGGGGTGTACATGCGAAACCAACCTCAAACGCGGCGGTGCCGTTGTAAGGCGCGGCAGCGCTGCAGCCCGGGAAGGTATGCGGTGTCCCGTCGTTCGGAGGTGTGAAGTTGAAATCGAACTCAAACGGATAGTTTTCGCCCAGGTTGGGCGAATAGCCGCGGTTTTCGAATCCGTTGTAGAAAAGACCGAATCCACCGCGTACGACAAGCTTGGGTGTTGCCTGATAGGCAAAACCGAAGCGCGGCGCAAAATTCGAGCTCTGCGAATTTCCCAAGCCCTTGCCGTACTTGTTGGTAATATCAAGCGCAATACCGTCGGCGGCTAACACACTGGTGAAACTGGTGGAAAGATCCGCGGCATTCGTCCCACCCGGCAAAATGAACATCGGAGAACCAGTCGGTGCCCCACTCGGAACGAAGTTGGCCTGTGCGCCGTGATGCTCATAGACGAGAGTGAAGAAATCCCAGCGCAATCCCAAGTTGACGGTCAACTTGGGAGTAAGCTTCCAGTCGTCGTTAAAGTAGGCGCCGTAGTAATTCTTTCCGTCATCGGTGAGGTAGGTATTGGATGCGTAAACGTTCGTAGAGCCGCCAACATCAAACGGAACACCTCCCGCTACGGTCGACGGGATCGGCGTCAGCAGAAACGCGGCTCGCCCGGTGTTGCCCTGATCGCCGCTTGCTATACCACTCGGAATTTCCGTGAAATTGCCGTTGTAGTCGAACTCTCCGTGAGACCACGACGGTTGCAGCGTGGAGAATTTCACGTGCTGCCACTCGAAACCCATCTTGAAGGTGTGTTTGCTGTAAATCTTCGTGAGGTCATCGGTTAACTGGAACGTGGAGCTGACTTCGTCCGAAGGCAGGAACGAGTTGCTGCCCAGCGTGGAAAGCCCGTTGATTCCAAAGGCCGGAAGCCCTCCATTCTTGGTAGTCTGCGGAATATCGGGAATCCCGAATTGGTTCGGAATATTGGTCAGTTCGTTCGAGACCGGACCCGCACGCGTGGTCTGGAGGTAGTTCAATCCTGCGCGGGCTACGTTGACGAGGCTCGGCGAAAATACGTGAGTATAGGCCAAGGCGCTCTGCTGCGCCAAGGCCGTCTGGTTGCCTTGCTGGAAGGCGCCGCCATCGGCAACGCCGCCGAAGATACCCGGAATGAAATCCGGATCGTCTACGTAGCTAAAGCGGTAAAACACCTGATCTTTCTGGCTAAAGTTGACGTCGAGTCGGGTGTCGAACGAATTGCGATGTTCGTCTAATTTCGGCGAACTGGCGAAATTCGAAGCCAGCACGCTGGAATCAGTCGGAGCCGGATACAGATTCAGCAGCTTGATGGCATTCGGATCCAAGCGTCCAGCCGGGAGCTGGTTCAGTGCGCAGCCACTCAGACTAAAGGCCGCGGTGCTGGGGCCACAGGTCCCGAACGGGTCGCGGACAAAGCCACTCGTGGTTGCCTTGAGGCCTGACACGGGGTCGGTCACGTTGGCAGTCACTGCACGCGTGGTAGCGGGATCCAAAATCGTTCCATACGGCATGGTTCGGCCTAGCTGATCGGTCAAACTGCCGGTTTGCAATGTGATCAAGTCCGAAAAATCAGTGTATTTACTGCTTCGCTCCGCAGCGGTCGGCACCGAGCCCGTCAGAATCGTTCCTTGAATCCGGCGTAGTCCCTCGTAGTCGCCGAAGAAGAAAACCTTGTTTTTAATAACCGGTCCACCGAGCATTGCGCCGAACTGATTCTGTCGCAGTTCGCCCTTAGGAATGCCTCCGGCATCTTCGAAATAGTCCGGGGCGTCGAGCTTGTCGTTTCTGAAGAATTCCCAGGCGGCACCGTGAAATTCGTTGGTGCCGGACTTAATCGTGGCGTTCAGCACCGCGGCCCCGGACCGGCCATACTCAGCGCTGAAATCGGAGGTCTGAACCTTGAATTCCTGAATGGCATCGACGGGAGGAAGCACCACGTAATTCGTGCCATTGAGAAAGTCGACGGTGTCGGAATTGTTATCGATGCCATCGAGCATGTAATTGTTTTGTGCCGGCCGGTTTCCGTTAGCCGTGAACGCCCCGCTCGACGCATTCCCCCGCGTGTCTGCTTCAGGGGTATTTACGCCCGCGGCCAGTTGCGCCAGAAAAGTGAAGTTTCGACCGTTAAGGGGGAGATCGTTCACGCTGCGCTGGTCGACCACCTGACCCACGGATGCATCTTCAGCCTGGAGTACTGGGGCAGCGCTAGTTACTTCCACGGTCTCGCTGACAGCTCCGGGTTGGAGCTTGAAGTTCAGGAGCACGCGGGCGCTCACGTCGACTGCGATGTGCGCATGGACCTCTTTCTTGAACCCCGAAGCGGCGGTTTCTAGTCTGTAGGATCCGATTCTTACCGGGCTGAAGTCGTAAACTCCATCAGCCCCGGTGACAGTAGATAGGGTCGTGCCGGTGCCCTCGTTGGTGAGCGTGACTTTGGCCCCACCTACGACCGCTCCCGAAGAGTCGGTCACGGAGCCGGTGATGGAACCGGTATCCACTTGAGCTTGGAGGGAACCGACGCCGAGAACGGCACAAACGGCAAAGGTCAAACAGCCTTGCAGGAAACGGGAAACGTCCTGTCGGTTCATGAGCTCTCCTTTGAGCCGGGCTTGCTTCCTGGCAAGCCTTGCACTGGCGCCGATCAACCCTCGAAAAATGTAATCGTATACATCTGCGTGTACAAGACGAAGCTCCCCACTCAATTTGAGCGCTACCATACGGCAGGTCCAAATTCGTTGTCAACTGAAAAAATAATGGTTTTGTACTACCCGGAAACCCAGGGCGATTTCGACTCGATTTTTGCTGCGGCTGCGTAATCCAGTCTCCGGCATGAACTTGTCATAGCAAAGTGGTGCTAAGATTTGCGCCGTGGCATTTGGGAGCAAGGACGTTTGAGCATGGCGCGTGACTCAGACGTCCTTGCTTACCTGTCTCGCAGAGCCTTCTTGAGGTCTCTGAGCTGGGCTCCAACTCTGTTTCTGGCCGCACCGTTTCAGGGCTTGCCTATCGCCGATGTTCTTGGGCGTCAGCCGTCATTCTTGCCGCTAGCCGAGTCTCGCCTCATCCCCCGTTATCCCAGCAAAGCTCCGCTGGACGATCTATTGCGGCTCGTAGCTCCGGACCTGGATGGGTACCCCACCGAGAAGTACGCTTTTGACCTGATGGAAATCCTCAAGGCGTGGAGTGCGGACCTGCGAGGGCTCCCTCCGAGCCATGAGCGGATTCGACCATTTCTCGCGCCGTCGATGGCAGCCACTCCGCTCGATCCCATGTCGGAAGCGAGCTTGCGTTCTTACGCCGGGATTGAGGTTTGGCGCAGGCGATTCCCGGGAAATGTGGTTGTGGGCCGGGAGCGATTTCTCACAGGAATTACATCGTACCTGGCCGGGTTGGGGAGGATAGAAACCGCCGAGTTCCAGATCGTCGGAATCGAGCAAGCCACCGCCTCCCCCATGCCGATCCGAGTCGAGATCCGCTATGACTTTGTGGGGGCGCAGCTCGACGGTGGTCGAGAAGAGCGGGTTGGACTCTGGCAGACTCAGTGGTTGCGCGAGGATCCCAACGGGTGGCGCGCCCAGGGCTGGGAAGCAAGCCAGGAAACCGTCACCCGGGTACGCGAGCCTTGGTTCGTCGATGTCGGCGCACAGGCGCTTGGTCATACGGAATCCTATAAGGGTCAAATGCTTCGCGGCGCCGATCACTGGCGCACGGTTCTCGATGGGGCCTGCGGAATCGATGTCTACGGGAACAACGGATTGGCCGTGGGAGACATCGACAACGACGGCTTCGATGATCTTTACGTCTGCCAGCCGCCTGGCCTTCCCAATCGGCTCTTTCGCAATCGCGGCGACGGTACCTTCGAAGACATCACCCAAGAGTCGGGACTAGGCCTGCTGGAGGGCACCGCCTGTGCTCTGTTCGCCGATTTCGAGAATAAAGGATTGCAAGATCTGCTGGTCGTTTGTGCAGCCGGTCCGCAGTTATTCCTGAATCAGGGCAACCGGAAGTTTCAATTGAAACCCGATGCCTTCAAATTTGTGCAGCCTCCGCAAGGAACATTTACCCACGCCGCCGCCGCGGATTACGATGGAGATGGCCGGCTTGATGTTTATTTCTGTCTCTACTCCTACTATCTCGGTCTCGATCAGTACCACTATCCCGCTCCGTATTTTGATGCGCGCAATGGTCCTCCCAACTTTCTATTCCACAACCAGGGAGGAGCAAATTTTCAGGATCAAACAGAAGCTGCTGGATTGAACGTCGAGAACGATCGCTACAGCTTCGCGTGCGCATGGGGAGCTTATACCTCGGACGGCCGCCCCAGCCTGTACGTCGCTAACGACTTTGGCCGCAATAATCTCTACCGTAACCACGGCAACGGGACATTCACCGCGGTTTCTGCCGAAGCCCACGTGAACGACGTTGGCGCAGGAATGAGCGCGGCCTGGTTCGACTTCGACAACGATGGTAAACAGGACATTTACGTTGCGAATATGTGGTCTGCGGCGGGCTTGCGTGTTTCGCAGCAGAAAAATTTTCATCCGCAGGACCCGGAAGACATCCGTGCCCTCTATCGACGACATGCGCGCGGCAATTCGCTTTATCGGAATCTGGGGGATGGAACGTTCCAAAATGTAAGCCCTGAGTCCGCAGTTGAGATGGGCCGCTGGGCTTGGTGTTCCGACGCATGGGATTTCGATCACGACGGCTACTCAGACCTGTACATCGCCAACGGCTACATTTCAGGATTCGATACTCGCGATCTGGGGAGTTTTTTTTGGCGGCAGGTCGTCGCTAAGTCGCCCTCGACCGCGACCCCCTCGCCCAACTACGAGCGTGGATGGAATGCCCTCAATGAGTCGATTCGTTCCGACCTCTCGTGGAGTGGCTACGAGAGGAACGTTGTGTATCTGAATAATCACGATGGCACGTTTTCCGAAATCTCGGGTGCGGTTGGCCTGGACTTTCCAGACGATAGTCGTGGTTTCGCGTTTGCCGACCTGGACCACGATGGGCGGTTGGAAGTTGTCCTCAAGAACCGAAATGCGCCTCAATTGCGCGTGTTGCACAACACCGCCAAGGATATCGGGAACGCGATCGCGTTCCGCCTCCAGGGAACGCGAAGCAACCGCGATGCCATTGGTTCGGCGGTGACGGTGGAAGTGGAAGGCCGCCGGCAAACCAAATACCTGCAGGCGGGTTCGGGATTTCTTTCCCAGCACACCAAAGAGCTTTTCTTCGGGCTGGGAAAAGCCGAAGGCCCGGTTCGCGCCATGATCCATTGGCCTAGTGGCCTGACCCAGACTTTCGACCGCCTGCCCATAAATCGGCGAGTCGATGTGCGAGAGGGCTCTCGGGACCTTACTGCCACCCCGTTTGCGACTTCTCCCGCTTCATGGGCCCGGGGAGGCGATCCTCCCTCGCCGGAGCCCGCGCCAAACCTGATTGAGACCTGGCTGATCCAGCCGCTGAGTGCCCCCGATTTTTCCCTGGCTGATGTTGCCGGTAACCTGTGCGGTCTGCGATCGTTCGCGGGAAGTTTCGTCTTTCTCAGTTTTTGGACGACCGCTGAGACGTGCACCGGTCAGTTGCGACTCCTTAGCCAAGAGCAATCGAGCCTGGTCGCCAGCAGCATTCACGTCGTCGGCGTCAACCTCGACGATCCTTTGGATCTCAAAGCGGTGAAGGCGTTCGTGACGAAAGAAGCATTGAATTTCCCCAATTTGCTCGCCACCGCGGAAATGGCGGGGATCTATAACGTTATCTACCGGTACTTGTTCGATCGTCGCCGAGACCTTTTCCTTCCGTCGTCGTTCCTGATCGATCCCTCCGGGATGATCATCAAAATTTATCAGGGAACTGTCGCGCCCAAACAGATTCAGGAGGATGTGCGGTCGGCACCTCGGACCTCGTCGGATCGCATCAAGAAAGCGCTTCCCTTCGCAGGGGTAATGCCGGATGGCGGATTTCAGCGCAACGATTTCACTTACGGAGTGGCCTTGTTTCAGCGCGGCTATCTGGAGCAAGCGGCCGAATCATTCAAGCAGGTTATTGTCGCCAAGCCTCAGGCTCCCGAAGCCTACTACAATCTGGGCACCCTCTATCTGCGAAGAAATAACTTGCCGGAGGCTCGCCGATCCCTGGAGCAGGCGGTGCAGTTGCGCGCGAATTATCCCGAAGCGTGGAACAATCTGGGCATGATCGCCGCCGAGGAGGGCAAGACGGACGAAGCGATCGGGCGCTTCAGGCGATCTCTCGAATTACAGCCCACCTACACGGTTGCTCTGCTCAACCTCGGGAATCTTTATCGAAGACGCGGCAACTATGAGGAAGCTGAAACGCTTTTGACCAAGGCGCTCGATCTCGAGCCGGATGATGCAGAAGCCAATTACTCCGCCGGAATGCTCTACGCTAGGCAGGAAAATTTCGAACGCGCTCTGCAATATCTGAACAAGGCCATCGCCTTGCGCCCGGGGTATTCCGATGCGCTCAACAATATGGGCGTAATTTTCGTGCGTCAACAACGCTATGCAGAAGCGGAAGAGGAATTCAAGACCTGTATTCGCGTGGCACCGAACTTTGATCAGGGCTATTTGAATCTGGCCCGCTTGTACGTGGTTTTGCACCACGAGCCTCAGGCCAAAGAAGTCTTGCACCAACTGCTCCTGCTCGAACCTGGACACAAGATGGCTCAGCAGGCGCTGGAGATGCTACATTGACGTGCAGACTGGGCCGGCATGATCGGAACGCGGAGGCGTAATCGAGAAATGCGGATGGGCACTTCATTCCCGCATCCACGGCCTGGTGCTGAGAACCGTCTGCGATTAGGGATCCTACCGCTGATCCTGGGGCTCACTTTAGTCGGCACCCCTTCGCCGGCTCAGCAAACCAATGCCACGCCGAAGAAGGCCCACACGCCTCGAACCGTCGCATCCCCGTTCGCCGAGGCCGAAGCGCTGCTTCGTGAAGGTTCCGTCGAAACCGCCAAGCAGAAGATTCAGGAACAGCTGGTGCTCGATCCCACGAGCGTTGCCGGCTACAACCTGTTGGGGATTGCCTGCAGCAGCGAAAAGGATTACGACAACGCGATGCAGGCCTTCCAGCACGCATTGCAACTTAGTCCTAATTCCAGCAAAACGCACAACAATCTCGGCAATTTGTACGTTGCCGAAAACCGGCCAGACCTCGCGGAGAAACAGTTTCGCGCGGCCGTGCGCCTCGACCCCGGGGATCGCGACGGGAACTACAATTTGGGTCTTCTCCTGATGGCCAAAGGACTACCCGGGGAAGCCATTCCTCACTTTCAACGCATCCGCCCAGCCAACCTGGAGACGAAATTCAATCTCGTGCGCTGCTATTTCCAGTCCGGACAGGACGCCGCGGGTCTTAGTCTCGCCACCGCGCTTTCCGCGCAAAGCAAAGATGACGTCAGGCTGCACGTTACGCTCGGCGTTCTACTCGCCGCCGCCAAGCATTATCGCGAAGCGCGACTCGAATTGGAGAAGGCCAATGCGCTGCAGCCGGAAACATTCGAGATTTTGTATAACCTCGGACACGCTTATCTTCGGACCCGCGAGTACGCGAAAGCCGAAGTTATTCTGAACCGAGCTCTAAAAGCGAAACCGGATTCCCCGACACTCTTTATTTGCTGGGGCAGGTGTATGCCGTTCAGACCAGGCCAGTGGACGCGCTTGATGTTCTGGCGCGGGCGCATAAGCTGGCACCGGAAAATACGGATGTAATGTTTTTGTTGGCCCGGATCAGCATGAGCCAGAATTATTTTGAAGACGCGATTCCTCTGCTCGAATCCGCCTTGAAACTCGCGCCTCGACGAGCCGATCTCCGCGCCGCGCTGGGTGACAGCTACTTCATGGCGGGCAAAGCCGATAAGGCCATTGCCGAGTTTCAGAATCTCATCGCCCTCGACCCCAGCGCGCGATCCTATGCTTTTATGGGACTTTCTTACCGCAACCTTGGCCGTTTCGACGAAGCCACAAAATATTTCCAGGAAGGACTGAAGCTGGATCGCCATAACGATTCCTGCTTGTTCAATCTCGGCTACATCGAGGAACGTCAAGGAAACGAAGCCGGCGCCGAGAAACTGTTTCAGGAAACGCTGCGCGCGAATCCCGACTACCCCGACGCTCTACTGGAATTGGCCAATCTGAGAATCAAGAAGAAAAATTTTGTGGAAGCTTCCGTTCTGCTTCGGCGTTACGTCAAAAGCAGCCGCCATCCCGCTACCGGATACTACAAACTGGCCATGGTGGAGCGGAGTCTCCATCAGACAGAGGCTGCGCAACGCGATTTGAGTGTGTTTCAAACCTTGTCCAAGAACGCTTCCACCGGTCCGTATCCCTACGAGCATCTTTTCGACTATCTCAACAACCGTTCGGAGCTGGATCCGATGGCGCGTACTCAACTGGACCTGACCGAGTTGACCGAAGAGATACGGAAACACCCGGGGCAACCGCAGGATATGTACTTATTGGCGGAAGTTTATCTCAAGCTGGGTAAAGTCGAGGATGCTCGCACCGCGATTGCGCAGCTTGACCGGTTAAGTGGCTCCGACTTCCGCACGCAAACCGGAGTGGGTGTGCTTCTGGCGCGATTCCGCCTGTATGACGATGCCATTCTGCATTTTCAGTCGGCGCTCCGCGCGAATCCTGATTCCGATGATGTTAAATTCGACTTGGCGGACGCGTACTTCCGAAGCGGTAAGTATCCGCCGGCACTCGAAATCGCACAGCAGGTTTCGACGCAGGGCCAGCAGGATGACGCGCTGCTCGCCCTCCTGGGAGATATTTACGCGCATATGGGGGAGGGTGCGCGAGCCGCCGAAATTTTCCGGAATGCAATTGCGCGCAATCCTGACAACGACCAGTATTATCTTTCCCTCACCCTGGTTCAGCTCCGTCAAGGCGATACTGCCGGTGCGGAGGAGACATTACACAAAGGGTTGGCCCGAGTTCCGAGTTCCGGGAAGATCTTATGGGGACTGGGGATTGTTTCAGTCCTCGAAGGGAAGACGGGACAGGCTGCTGAACAACTCGAGCGCGCCGTCGAGCTCCTTCCCGAATGGGCTGGTAGCTATTCAACCTTGGGGGTTTTTTACTACCAGACCGGACAGATTGATAAGGCGCGGGAAGTGCTGGCCCGTTTCAAGGGGAGCAATGCCGGTGGGCTCGATGTGAATCGCATCGAGCAGGTCTTGTCCAACGCTCCGCCCTCGTCCTCGTCATCGTCGGGGGACGCGATGTCTCAAGACGCGCGGCAACAGCTGCTTCAATTCGCTCTTTTCCTCGCGGACCGCACTCTCTGAAGAGCGCGAGGGTGGGTTGCAGTCCTTAGAATTGTAGTATCGAAATGAGCAAAGCACCGAAAACCAAGATGAACCGCGGTCCCCGAAGCCCGCGCCGTCCCCTGTTGCCTTTTGCTGTTATCTTGGTTCTAGCCGTTTATCTCACCGCGCTTCTGGGTCAAACTTCGAAAACGCCCACCCCAACGATACCTGTCCAGTTTACTGACGTTCGGGAAAAAGCCGGCATCACTTTTCTCGAGGACGCGACGGCCACCGACGAGAAGAATTATCTGGAAACGATGGGCACGGGCGTGGGATGGATCGACTACGATCAGGACGGCCTGATGGATTTATTTTTCGTTCAGTCCGCGGCCACGGATTGGTACAAGCCACCTCATCCCATTCGCTCTGCCCTGTATCACAACAACGGCGACGGAACCTTCACCGACGTCACCGACAAAGCGGGTGTAGGCGGAGCGGGACATTACGGTCAGGGCGTTGCCGTCGGAGACTATGACAATGATGGATATCCCGATCTCTACGTGACGGGTTATGGCAGAGCCATTCTGTATCACAATAATGGCAACGGAACATTTACCGATGTCACGGCAAAAGCTGGAGTCGCCGACGAGGGAGGATGGTCCACTAGCGCCGGTTGGTTTGACTACGATAAGGATGGTTATCTGGATTTGGTCGTTACCAACTACATCGACTGGTCGCCGAAAAATAATCTCTGGTGCGGAGATCGCCGCCCCGGCTACCGTTCCTACTGTCATCCGGGGAACTACAGTGGTCAGAGAATCAAGCTTTACCATAACAATCACGACGGAACTTTCGCCGATGTAAGCGATGCTTCGGGAGTTGGCAAGCCGGAAGCTAAGGGCATGGGCGTGGTGCTCGCCGATTTCAACAACGATGGCTGGGCCGATATCGCCATCGCCAACGACTCCTGGCCGAATTTTCTCTTCCTCAACAGACACGATGGAACTTTTGAGGACGCGTCGTTCACTTCCGGTTTGGCGGCGGGAGAAGACGGCCGCTACGAAGCCGGTATGGGGATTGACGCAGCCGACGTCGACGGCGACGGCTGGCAGGATGTTTACATCACTCATCTTGATTTCGAGCTTAACCGTCTCTACCTCAACCACCGGGACGGAACTTTCGATGATGCCACCTTCCGCTCTGGCATTGGCAACAAGGCCATCCTGATGAGCGGCGTTTCCATGAAGTTCATGGACTACGATAACGATGGCTGGGACGACATCGTGCAATTGAACGGCGCCATGCTCGACAACGTGAATCTCTACCACAGCGAAGTGACCTACAAAGAGCCGCTGTTGATGTACCGGAATCTGGGCAAAGGCCAATTCGCCAAAGTCTCGGATTCTCTGGGGCCTGACTTCATGCGTCCCATCGTAGGGCGTGGCCTGGCCACGGCGGATTTCGACAATGACGGCGACCTCGACATGGCCATCAACATTCGCGGCGACTATCCCGAACTGCTACGCAACGACGGCGGCAATGCGAATCATTTTTTGGAAGTTCTTTTGATCGGCACCAAGTCCAACCGCGATGGCATCGGTGCTTCGCTCAAGCTGACCTCTGAGGGATTCGTACACGTCGAGCAGGCCAAAGGCGGAATGAGTTATATGTCGGCCAGCGATCCCCGAATGTTCTTTGGTCTGGGCAAGCGCACAAAAATCGAGTCGCTGGAAGTCACCTGGCCAAGCGGCCAGGTGGAAAAGTTGACGAACGTGCCCGTCGACCAGATCATCGCGGTAAAGGAAGGTTCGGGAATCGTGCCGCATCCTTTTCCCAAGGTGCCGAGGCGATAGTCATGAATGTTCCCCGCCGGCGCTTTCTGGGCTCGTCCTTGGTCGTCCTCGGCAGTACTTTGCTGGAGGCGCTTACCACGCCGCTTTGGCGATGGAAGAGCAGAGATGCGCTGGCTGCAGTCTCGACCAGTTCATCACCGTCTCAGGTCGGGTTTGTTGACGTGGCTCGCGAGGCTGGCCTCCACGCGCCCAACGTGTGGGGCGCCCCGGATCACAAGCGTTCCATCATCGAAGCGAAGGGCTGCGGGTTGGGTTTTTTTGATTATGATCAGGACGGCTGGCTCGACATTTATTTGACCAACGGAACGCGGCTTGACGCCAATTGGCCGCCCGGACAAGCTCCCACTTCTCACCTCTACAAGAATAACCGGGACGGCACCTTCACCGACGTGACGGACAAGTCAGGCTTGGCGCGCACAGGCTGGCAGACCGGAGTCTGCGTCGGGGACTACGACAACGACGGCTGGGACGATCTTTTCTGTTGCTACTGGGGGCACAACATTCTTTTTCACAACAACGGCGATGGAACATTTACCGACGTAACCCGCAAGGCGGGTGTCTACGATGAGCAACTCCGTTGGGGCGCGGGCTGCACCTGGCTGGACTACGATCGTGATGGGCACCTGGATCTATTCGTATGTAACTACATCAAACTTGATCCCGCCAAAATCCCTTCGCCGGGCAGTGACGCCCTCTGCCAGTGGAAGGGAATCCCCGTGATGTGCGGTCCCCGCGGCCTCGCCGGGGACACCAACGTTCTCTATCACAACAACGGCGACGGCACCTTTACGGATGTATCGGAAAAATCCGGCATCCTCAAACCCGGTCCGCGATATTCCATCACCGCCGTGTCGTACGACTTTGACAACGACGGCTGGCCCGACATTTATGTGGCCGTTGATTCCGAACCCAGTGTTTTGTTTCACAACAATCGCGACGGTACTTTTACCGACATCGCCGTGGCCGCAGGCTGCGCTTACAGCGATAATGGCCACGAGCAAGCGGGCATGGGCGTTGCCGTGGGGGATTACGACTGTGACGGATGGTTCGACATCTTCAAGACGAACTTCGCCGATGACACCTGCAATCTTTATCACAACAATGGTGACGGCACTTTTACCGATGAAACCTTTGCGTCGGGGGTCGGAATCAACAACCGTTACGTCGCCTGGGGTTGCGGATTCGTCGACTACGACAACGACGGCTGGCCCGACATCATTCAAGTCAACGGTCACGTCTATCCGGAGATCGAGGGACACGGCATTGGACAGGAGTTCAAGAATCCGCGTCTCGTCTATAAGAACCTGGGTCAGGGCCGTTTCAAGGATGTCTCCGCCCAGATGGGTCCTGGTATTAGCGAGCGTTTTTCCAGCCGCGGTGCCGCGTTCGGTGACTTCGATAACGATGGTGACATCGACGCGCTGATCCTTAACCTCAACGACCTGCCCTCGCTTCTCCGCAACGATGGCGGCAACGCACAGAACTGGATCAAGCTTAAACTGATCGGGACTCAGTGTAACCGCACCGCAATCGGCGCCCGCGTGCGCGTGATCACGGGGTCGCATGTGCAAATGGATGAGGTTCACAGCGGAGCCAGCGTGATGTCACAGGGTGACCTGCGTCTCCACTTTGGTTTGGGAAAATCGCAGACCGTCGACTTGGTCGAAGTGAAATGGCCGACTACGCAGAAGGTCGAAAAGTTCGCCCATATAAAGGCTAACCAGATACTAACCATCCGCGAAGGCAGCGGGATTGTCAGTTCGCCCGAGGTGAAGAGGAAGGCGTGAGCAGGGCAGAAGACGTGAGGAAAAAATAAGTGTCCGCGCCAGAAAAGCTGGTCCTGTTAAAGTGGGCAGTGAGGCGCGTCGGATGACGCCGCAGGCAACGTGAAAGCTCTGTTACTGACGAAATATCGCTCTCTCGAGATTGCTGAACTGCCGGTGCCTGTGCCCGGTCCAGACGATGTTTTGATTCGCGTCGCCGCCTGCGGAATCTGTGGCAGCGACGTGCATGGCTATGACGGATCGTCGGGGCGCCGTATCCCCCCTCTGGTTATGGGGCACGAGGCCGCGGGCACGATTGATGCGATCGGCAAGGATGTCAAGGATCTCAGCGAAGGCGAGCGCGTTACTTTCGACTCGACCATCTACTGCAACCGCTGCGACTACTGTGCTCGCGGAGAAGTGAATCTTTGCGACCATCGGAAAGTCTTGGGTGTCTCTTGCGGCGAGTACCGACGCGCCGGGGCATTTGCCGAATTCGTCGTGGTTCCGGCGCGCATCGTTTATCGTCTCCCCGAAGCCCTTTCTTTCGCAGAAGGCGCCATGCTCGAGGCAGTTTCGGTAGCGCTCCATGCCGTGTCGCTTGTCCCGATTGCTTCCGGGAGCACCTCGCTCGTCGTAGGCGCCGGCACTATTGGACTCTTGTTGTTGCAGGCTTTGCGTGCCGCTGGTAGTTCGCGGGTATTGGTTTCAGACGTAGATTCCACGCGACTGGAATTGGCCCGGGAATTGGGAGCGACCGCCGCGTTCGCCGCCCCCGAACTCGGGCAGCAGGTTTTCGAGGCCACCACCGGAATCGGTGTCGACACTGCGGTGGAAGCCGTTGGCATCAATGCCACCGTGAGCGCAGCGATCGAGAGCGTTCGCAAAGGCGGCAATGTGGTTCTGGTCGGCAATGTTTCACCCGAAGTGACCCTGCCTCTGCAGAAGGTCGTTACTCGCCAGATTCGGTTGCAGGGATCGTGCGCCTCTGCCGGCGAATATCCCCGCGCGATCGAATTGATGAGTCAGGGCGCAATTCGCGTGAAGCCCCTGATTTCGGCAATCGCGCCGCTCGAAAAAGGCGCGCAATGGTTCGAACGCCTCTACGCGCGCGAGCCTAATCTGATGAAGATCGTGCTGACGCCGGGGAACTATCGTGAGCAATAACCTTTTCGATCTCGATGGACGAGTGGCGATTGTCACCGGAACCAGCCGTGGCCTCGGCCAATCCTTCGCCCGCGCCCTGGCGAAAGCCGGCGCCGATCTGGTGCTCACCAGCCGCAATCGCGATCATCTCCTGACCTTTGAGAAAGAGATCATTGCTCTGGGACGACGTGCGATTTTGCTGGAACTGGATGTTCGCCTCCAACCAAGCATCGAGCGCATGGCTGCGGAGGCGGAAGAGGCGTTCGGCCATCTGGATGTTCTCGTCAATAATGCCGGCTGCAATGTGCGCAAGCCGGCGCTGGACGTAACCTGGGATGACTGGAATTTTATTCTCGACACGAATCTGCGGGGAAGTTTTTTTGTCGCGCAAGCCGTCGCCCGCCGGATGATCCCTCGTCAATACGGACGCATCATCAACATCGGATCCGTCACCAGCGTTGCCGGCTATGCCGGTCTCGCCCCCTATGGCGCCAGCCGCGGCGGCATTCGGCAACTCACCATGAGCCTGGCCGACGACTGGGGGAAACATGGAATCACGGTCAACTGTTTGGCGCCGGGATGGTTTCGCACTGAACAGAACAAAGCGCTCTACGAAAATAAAGAATGGGTGGAATATCTCTGCGACCGGATTCCGCTCAAGCGCCCCGGCCACCCGGAGGATCTGGAGGCGGCCGTGGTCTTTCTGGCCGCAGAGTCCAGTCGCTACATCACGGGTCAGACCTTGCTGGTGGACGGCGGAATATCCACGGGGGCAACGCGCGCGCTCCTTTCTTCCCAGGCGCGCGCGGATTAAACCAGCTCCCGCGCAGCCGGCGTAATCGTAATTTCGATTTGCTCTTTTCCCAACGTGGGATGAATTCCTGTAAGGCGCACCGCTCCCGGTTCTTCTTTCGCGCGAATCCAGATCGCGCCGGTACCGCCAATGAGCGCGAACGGATTGTCTCCGATGATCTCTGCCGGACCCTCTATCTGCAGCTTGATCGCATCGTCGGCAAAAGGACGAATCGCGCCGAATTCATCTGTTACGCGCAGTACGACCCGCGTCGTGTCGGCCCCGTCCGCAATAAGGGTAGTGTCATCCGGCAGCAGGGCAAACTTCCTATCGACGCCTGTCCCGGAATAAGTTTTCGTCACCACCAGCTTGCCTTGAATGTATCCCTCGAGTCGCAGATCTCCCCACTTGTGGAAAAGTTCTTTCAACTCAATCACGAACGGCGCATAACGAAGGTGGGCGAACTGTGTACGGTCGGGATCGGCTTCGGCAACCAGCTGGTTCGCAATGTAAAGCTTGAGATGATCGCAGTTGGAACACACCACGGCCTGCGAGAATCCGACGGATGCGTCGCCGCGCGCCCAATGGAAGGCTGGTTCGAGCACGATCTCTTCGGCAGGATCGCATTGCGACTTGTAAAAGCCCGCGGCGGGTTTCGGCTCGCGGAAAATGTCGGTGACTCCGTGATAACAAATGCGGTCTCCCGATCCGAAGTCGCCATGCGTGTTGTAGTCGAAAGCACACCAGCCGATGCCCCCCGCGTATTGCGGATTTGACGCCAACTGGTCGTGAATGCGGGCGTGCCTCAGCGTGTGCTCGGTCAGCCGTTCCACTTGGTCGATGGTTTTGGTGGGATAGGTGTGACCGACAAATTCCGTATTCAGGTATCGCGGGTGATTCGGCGGCTTCAGGGGGAAGCCGAAATCGTTCATGGTGAAGACATCTTCCAGAAACTCCGACTCCTGGAAATATCGTATGCCTCCCGTCTGGCGGGTCGGATCTAACTTGTGCGCCAACGCATTTGTGCGTGTATAAAAGTCGTGGTTGTCTCTGGACTCGTTGATCCGCACTCCCCAAAGAATGATCGAGGGATGGTTCCAATCGCGCCTGATCATGCGGCTCACATTGTCCACCGCGATGTTCTGCCAGGCTTCGTCGCCAATATGTTGCCAACCCGGAATTTCCTCGAGTACCAGAAGGCCCAACTCGTCGCACGCATCCAGAAAGTGCCGCGACTGCGGATAGTGCGAGGTTCGAACAATATTGCACTTGAGGTTGCTGCGCAGGATCTGGGCGTCACGCCGCTGCACCCGACCGGGCATAGCCTGCCCCACGAACGGAAAAGTCTGGTGCCGGTCCAGTCCTCGCAGCTTGATCACCTTGCCGTTGAGCTCGAATCCCTGGTCGCTGAATTGCGCTTCGCGAAACCCGATGCGGCGCGAGACGCTATCGATCTGCTGGCTTCCGCGCCACAACGAAACCTCGACCTTATACAGATTCGGATGCGCGAGATCCCATAATTTGACCGAGGTCAGATTGGCGAGGTGAACGGTATGCACAACCACTTCGCTCGGCGCAGCGGAAGCGGGAACATTTTGGGAACCCTTATCTAGCAGTCGGTCGCCGTCGCGAAGCACGACTTCCAGCCGCAATGGTTCTCGTGATGCCTCCAGATATTGCAAGTGGCAGTCGACGTCCATGCTGGGGTGCTCGCTCAGCACATCTTTCGGTCTGGCGAACACGTTCTCGAGAAATGTTCCCGGAACGATCCGCAGAGACACTTCGCGGTAAATACCTCCGAAGGTCAAATAATCAATTTCATAGCCAAAGGGAGGAATGTCAGGCCGCTCGCTGGAATCCACATCCACGGCCAGAATATTTTCGCCGGCAAAATCGAGATGCGGGGTCAGTTCGAAGGAAAACGGGGTGTAGCCGCCCTGGTATTCTCCGAGGCGCGTGCCGTTGATCCAAACCGTGGATGCCGTCATCACTCCTTCGAAGTCGACGAACACATGCTTTCCTCGCGCTTCCGGAGGCAGCCTGAAATGGCGCCGGTAACTGGAAACGAATTCATAAGTCTTTTCGTCGAAGCTGTGCCACGGTAGACGAACATTGGTGTGGGGAACAACCACCCTTTCATAAGCGGAATCGTCGAAGTCTTTGAGGTGCGCACCGCCCACCACGCTCCGGCTGAAGCGCCAGTTTCGATTCATGGGCAGAATCAGCCGACCCTCAGCGGTTCCCTCCTCCCGCGCAAAGGCCGAGGGAACCAGAGTCGCGCCCGCCACCAAGACTCCACTTGTCTTAAGAAAGTTGCGTCGATCCATCACACTCCCGCTTCCTCGCCTCTGTGGCAAGGGAATTATCTCCCGATCGAGATATGCCTGTAAACGTTTACGTCCCGGGCTCATCATTCCCTGCCGTGGTCATCGGAAGTTACACGGCGGGGCCAAAATTTCCCAATCTGGGCAACGGTTGACATGCCGCGCGGATACCCTTATGGTTTTCGCTGCGAATGTAATCGCTTGCAGGTTTCGTGGGAACTGAGTCGTTCGATCGGATCTTCATCAACTTCGTCGGGGCTGGGGAAATGGAGTCCAAGGAGCTGAGCCGGCAATTCACCGCCATGTTCGGCGGGCACCCGGCTATTTTCAGTGCGCCCGGCCGGGTCAATTTAATCGGGGAGCACACCGATTACAATGAGGGATTCGTCATGCCCAGCGCCATCGGCCTTCGCACCCGGGTGGCGATATCCCGCAGTCCTCTGCGCAAGCTTCGGATTCACTCCCTGAGCTTCCCGGGTTCATTCGAATTTGATTCCGATAATCTGCCCCAGCAGGCCATCGGAGCTTGGTGTGACTATGTGCTGGGGATTGCCGTCGCCTTAGAGCAGAGCGGCCACGCCCCTGCGGGCGCAGATTTGTTTGTGCAGAGCGAGGTCCCGATCGGGGCTGGCCTCAGTTCTTCGGCGGCCATTGAAGTAGCCAGCGCGCTGGCCCTTCTGAGCCTCAATAACGCGATCTTATCACTCAAGGATATCGCGAGACTCTGTCAGCATGCCGAAAATACGTTTATCGGTGCCCGGGTCGGCATCATGGATCAGTTTGTCTCCTGTCTGGGGAAAGCGGGACACTCGCTCTTGCTGGATTGTCGCTCCCTTGAGTTCGAGTTCATCCCTATTCCCGACCGCGTCCGGATGGTGATCTGCAATACGATGGTGAAGCATCAGCACGCTGGCGGGGAGTACAACCGGCGGCGCGAGGAGTGCGAGGAAGGGGTAAGAATCCTGGCCAAATGGTATCCCGGCGTTCGGGCTCTACGCGATCTTTCAAGGGATCAACTGGTCCAGCACCGTCACGATATTCCCGAGACAATCTACAAACGATGTCGTCACGTTGTGGAAGAGAATGAACGCGTGCTCAATGGCGGACGCTGCCTCCGCGCCGGTGATTTGCACGGTTTTGGACAGCTGATGCGCGAATCGCACCGCAGCCTTCGTGATCTCTACGAAGTGAGTTGCCCCGAGTTGGACGTCATGTTCGAGCTTGCCGAAGATCTCCCGGGCTACTACGGCGGCCGCATGACGGGCGGTGGATTCGGCGGGTCCACTCTTAACTTTGTGGAGGCAAAGGACGCCGAAAGCTTCGCCGACCAAATCTCGGCTCGCTATCAACAAGCGCAAGGAATTCAGCCGACAGTCTACATCTGTTCAGCCGCCGATGGCGCGCGGGCCGAGATCAACGCAGAGGGATAGCCACGGCCTCATTCGTGATGTTGGCGCGGAGCCGTCTCCAGGTTTTATCACGGCAGGTAATAATTTCGTGGTTTCTGAACCTCAAGCACAAAGCTCTGGTTTCCCCCATCACAAAAGAAAGCGCGGCCGAAGCTGCTGCGCCGCAGCTCGACGCCAATATTCAGATTGTGTACGGCGACACTGCCGCCAGGCTTGGGGTAGATTCGCGCAAGCGCGTGCAGGGTACTTGCCCGTCTAATCCGCAGTGATGTCGCTTCGCGCGGGAGACGATACCTTGACGGGCGCCGTGGATTCCCGCAACACCAACGCGGTGCTGACTTTGATCTCTTGTCCGGAACGCTGCTTGCCCTGTACCGTCTCGTACAATAAATCGAATGCCCTTCGTCCCAGTTCGTCGCGAGATAAACGAATCGTGGTGAGCGGCGGCTGGGTGAATTGGCTGAGTTCGATGTCATCGAAGCCGACGACCGAGATATCATCGGGCACTCGCAGGCCAACGCGCGCGATGGCACGCAGCGCCCCGATTGCGGTCAGATCATTGGAAGTCAGCACGGCGGTCGGTGGCTTGGGGAGTGAGAGTAACTGCGTCATGGCCACCTCTCCCCCGTCGATCTTGTGGTTTCCCTGGACCACGCTGCGCTGGCGCTCACCCACTCCACAAGCCTCAATACATTTCAAGAATGCCGTCCGGCGTGTCCGCGCCGAGTTCAGCGTAAGCGGCCCACTAATAAATCCTATGCGCTGGTGCCCCAGGGAGACGATATGCTGAACTCCTTGTCCGATTCCCTGGGAATAGTCGACCTTGATGTTACTGATCAGCGGCTTCAGCTTGCCCACGTCGAGAAACACAATGGGTAGCCGGCGATGAGAAAGTTCCTGGAGAAGATGGCGGTCGAGTTCCGACGTCATGATGGCAACGCCGTCGACTTTGCGCTCAATCATTCGGCGTACACACCCACCCATGCGCTCGGAGTTGTAATCCGTGTTGGCGACGATCACTTCGTAGCCGCGATGGATGGCGGCAAACTCGAAACTCTTCACCAACTCGGGAAAGAACGGATTGACGATATCGGAGATGATCAGGCCGAACATCTGGCTGCGTCCGGAAACCAGCGCTCGCGCCTGGGTATTGGGATAATAACCAAGCTCGCGGATGGCGCGTCGCACTTTCTCCGCCGTACGCGGGCGGACCAGTTCGCTCTGATTAATGGTCCGCGACACGGTGGCGGTCGATAGACGCGCCCGGGCGGCGACTTCCTTAATGTTCATGCTGGTTAGATTACCATCCCCATTCGCCGGGAATTTATACGGGTTGCCAGCCCATTTGTAATATGTACCGAGCATGTAATCCTGTTTGACCGCGGCTCCGAGGCTAAGGTGTTGGCGCATCGGATGGCGATGGTGTTTCGAATCTGAATTCGAATCCTTGAGCGCGGACCGTTCGAGCCCTTGCGTAGTTTTACCGTGCTCTCCACGCACGCGATCTCGAGATGATCGAGCAGGACTGACGAAGCTCGCAATTCGCACCAGCCGCTTCTTTCGAAGGGACTCGGATGCGAGATGGCGACAAGTGAGGTTGAGGCAATCGGCACATCCTTACGGTGCCGGCAATCCTTGCCCTCACAGCGTCTCTATGCCGCTGGAAGCCATCGTCATGTCTTCGAACTCATCGATGGGCACCGCCATCTTCTGCCTAGCGGTGATTTATTGGGGCAAAAGTTATTTGGCATCGTGGAAGATGATTCCAAGCGTGTAGCGGTGCCCGGAAGTCAGGCGACTGACGCCGTGGCGAAAATTCACCCGATAGAATCCTCGCTTACCTTGAACCGGGCGATGGTGCACCGCAAAGGCCACCGCATCCCCCTTGCCGAGAGAGACCACTTCCGCTCGCGACTGCATGCGAGGACGCTGCTCGGTGAGCACGAACTCGCCACCCGTGAAGTCCTGCCCTGGCCCTGACAACAAAATCGTGACCTGAATCGGAAACACGTGTTCGCCATAAAGATCCTGGTGGAGGCAGTTGAAATCACCAGGGCCGTACTTGAGCAGCAAAGGCGTCGGCCGGAGTTGTCCAGCGTGATGGCAATGCCGGAGGAACCCGACGTGTTCTTTCGGGTATAGCACATCGATGCCCATGACTTGATTCCACCTGTTGGCTACGCCTTCGAGATGCGAATAGAGGGCGGTCCTTAGTTCCGAGATGATTTCGGGCAGGGGATAGCGGAAATACTTGTACTCGCCCCGCCCAAAGCTGAAGCGTTGCATGACTACGTGGCTGCGGAAGTGCTTATCCTCGGGGTAGAGGGCAGCGAGAGCATCGCACTGTTCTGACGACAGAATCCTTGGAAGAATTGCGTCCCCACACTCATCGAGATCTTGCGTGAGACGCTGCCAGTCAAGGTGATCGACGCGGTCGGCCGGATTCTCCACGGGAGTCTGCTTTCCTGAAGCCTGGGTCATCGCTTTTTCTCCAGATGTGCACGCCACTTTCTGATTGCATCCGCGTGCTTCCGATAGTGACTGTAAGTGTCGAGCCGCAGGCGATGGCGAAAAGGCGTTTCGCTGCGGAACTGATCTTCCGGCACGCTTTCGATGAAGGAGAGGAGTCGACGATGAGTGTCTTTGGCCTGCCTTCGAACTTCTCCGAGCCCAAGGCCCCTGTTCTGCTCCGTCATGGCTCGATTGAAGGCATTGATGCCGCCATGTGTTATCGAATATCGCGGGGGCTTTTCGCCCTTGAGAATCGTCGGCAGGTGCGTCAGCGCCTCCTGCTCCCAGGTAGTCACGTGGGTGACGATGTCACGCACCGACCATTCGCCGGTCACACCAGGCTCGGTCAGTTGTAAATCGGACAAGCCGGCGTAGGACTCCTGGAAGATGCTCCAGATTTTTTCCAGTCGGGTTAAAAGTTCCCCTCGATCCACCTGGCACCCCCATCGTTGTTTGGTTGTTTATTAAGATGCCACCTCCTGAGAGGGAAACCACTCCGAATCTTGCTTTCAAATTCAGCGTCCTTGGTTGTGCCTAACCCTCAACACCGATGCCGGCGAAGAAATAGTGGTTCAGGCAATTCTGGACTTTTATCAGCAAAGCCAGTCAATCGGAACTGCGATCGATTGATCGCGCCGGCTGTTTTCTGGTGGCGCTCTGTCCTGAACTAAGCCGTTTCTAACTCCTTGCTTGGACGAGACTGACTACACAGGCGAAACGTGTCTTTGCCATGCGTAAGAAGTGCCGCGAAACTCGTCCCACAATCACGCAATTGCCGGCGCTCGTGACTCGCTCGACTACTTCCCGCAGATTCTCACAATGCTGTCAGCCACGAGCATTTCGATGGATGGCGCCCCGGCTGCCCTCGTCGCTGCCTAACGCAAAAGACTTGAGCAGCCGGGAATAAAAAATATCGCGCCGTTCTACCCGCTTTTGCCCTACCGAACGTTCGCAACGCACCAGACGCGCAATCTGTTCTGTCAGCAACTGGTCCCATAGCTTCCCGCCCAATCGAGCAGCCACTTTTTCGGCGTTGGCGGCCGCTCCGGAACCGTATTCGCGCTCCATGGTGATAATTCGAATCATGTCGCCGACCGCGCAATCTGGCCCTCTCCCCTCGCTTCACCTTAGATGGGGGTCCGAATGCCTAAGGAGATGGCGCATAATGAGGTCCGGTAATTGCCAATATCCTCTATGAATACAGCAGCTTCCAAGAACGCAAATCGTGAACGGTTAGTGCGAATTCGGCATCGAAAGCTGGTGGACTCCGTTCGAGCGGTCCGGAGCCGCCGCTTTGCTCAATGGCCGGAAGTGAGATGATGAAATTATGGGTTTCGAACCGGTTGCTAATCTCAAGGTGATGAGGCCTAGCGCAGGCGCTCGGCTCATTGTGGTCTCGAACCGGCTTCCTTTGACATTGCAAAAGACGGAAGAAGGCTGGAAGACAGTCCGGAGCTCCGGAGGTCTGGCGAGCGCGATGAATCCACTGCTCGGAAAAATCGGCGGGGATTGGATCGGATGGGCGGGAGATGCCGGGGAAGACAGTCAGGAGCGAGGGGCGATTCTTGCGGGATGGGCGGAGACGGACCACTGTTTCGCAGTGAATTTGCCGAAGGATGTCGCGGCGGGATTCTACGAGGGTTATGCCAACCAGACGCTCTGGCCGGTCTTTCACAGTTTTCCAACTCAATTGAAGTTTGACGCTAAGGATTGGGAAGCTTATGTCGAAGCGAATCGAATCTTCTGTGAGGCGGTCGTCGATCGTTACCAGCCGAACGACTTGATCTGGGTGCACGACTATCATTTGATGCTCCTGCCCCAGATGTTGCGCGACAAGCTGCCGGACGCCGCAGTCGGTTTCTTTCTGCACATCCCTTTTCCATCTTCAGAGATTTTTCCTGTTCTGCCCAGACGCGAGGAACTTCTCGAGGGTCTTCTGGGAGCGGATCTGCTTACTTTTCAGACCCACGGACATTTGCAGCAATTCCGGGCCGCGCTGCTGCGCGTGCTCGGCATGGAAAGCAAAATCGCGCAGACCGCGGTCGGGAGCCGTCCGGTGCGTCTGGAAGCTTTCCCGATCGGCATCGCGCCCGAAGAATACACAGACCTGCTGAAGAACGATGAGGCTACGGCCCGGCAATACGCGGAATGGGTGTCCCGTTATCAGGGACGAAAAGTACTGCTCGCCGTCGACCGGCTGGATTACACAAAGGGTGTTCCCGAGCGCCTCCGCGCCTATGCATATCTGCTTCGGTCCTCTCCGGAGCTGAAAGAGAAGGTCGTCCTGATTCAGATCGCTGTGCCTACCCGTGAAGCTATCAACACGTATCAGGACTTACGGACAGAGGTGAACCGCTTGGCCGGGGAAATCAACGGCAAACTCGGCACTCCGCAATGGACGCCTCTGGTTTACATCAACCGCTCGATTGAACGGAGTGAACTCGTGGGTCTCTACAAACTGGCCGACGTCTGCTGGGTCGGGTCTCTTCGCGATGGGATGAACCTGGTGGCAAAGGAATACGTAGCCTGCAAGGCCGAAGGAGACGGCGTGCTGGTCTTGAGCGAATTTGCCGGCGCCGCCGCCGAGATGGGCGAAGCGCTTCTGATTAATCCCTTTGACGAGGAGCGCACGGCCGCGACGATCAAACGTGCTCTAGTCCTCGACGAGCAGGAGCGGCAGCTGCGGATGACGGCTCTTCACAATCGAGTTCTCCGGAACGACGTTTTCCATTGGGGAGAACGGTTTCTCGCCGCGCTTCAGGATGCGGTATCGGAACGCGGGCGCTACATTGACACGCAACCGCAAAGGCTGCGACCGATGGAAGTGCGCGATGCCTACCTCGGCGCGAATCGGCGTTTGTTGATTCTCGACTATGACGGCACTTTAGTCCCCTTTGCAAAACGGCCACAGCAAGCGGCTCCACCTCCAGTGGTACTTGATCTGCTAAGTGCGCTGGCGAACGACCCGAAAAACCTTCTAGTTCTCATGTCAGGGAGGTCGGCGGAAAACCTGGATCGGTGGTTTGGAAAGATTCCAGAACTGTGCCTCGTAGCCGAACATGGCGCTGAGATCAAAACTCCGTCCGCATCCACCTGGGAATGCTTGCGACCGCATCCGCCAACCGATTGGAAGCCTTCGGTCATGCCTATTCTCGAGCACTTCGTGGATCGCACGCCCGGCAGTTTTGTGGAAGAAAAGAAATCTGCGCTGGTGTGGCACTATCGCATGGCGGAACCCGAATTTGGCGAGTGGCTGGCGAACGAACTGGTAGCGATGTTAGAGGCCATGCTCGCCGAGACGGAACTCAGAGCCTTCCGGGGAGAGAAAATCGTAGAGGTAAAGCCGGTCTGGGCCAGCAAGGGTGAAGCGCTAGCGCGACTGCTCAGAAACTTTCCTGATCCTGATTTCCTGTTTGCGGCTGGCGATGATCGTACCGACGAAGATCTTTTCGAGCGCTTACCCAATCATGCTTGGACAGTGCATGTCGGCGCAGGCCCCACGCGGGCCTCCCTCGTGGTGGCGGATTTTCTGACCTTGCGCCGGGTATTGGAGTTGTTAGCGGAATCGGGCGATGCTCATCGCGCCTCCATGCGTTAATCAGGCACGCGGATTCCGTTCTTGACTTTGCGCTTTCAGCGAGCTGCCTGCCCAGCTCCTCACCAGGGAGATTAGGCTGCTCCTTTATGCTGGCTCGCTTTTGCTTTTTCCACGCGCGCCGCAAGCAACTTCTTGGCTCTTTCCAGTTCACGTCGGCGGGCGGCGCTCAGTCCTTTACCGCCACGATTGATAAAGTATGTGAGCATGCGCATGCCCGAGCTTGGACCCTTGGGAGAAACCTTTTTCGAGGCGAGCGACCGCGCAATGGTAGAGGCATCCTTGGTAAACAGGCCCTTCGTGGGGTGAGTAGAGGCGGTTTTGACTTTTGCAACCCAGCGTTTTCCGCCCTTTTGTCCACGCGCCCTCGATGATTTTGCTGACCCCTTTTCTCCCGATCTGTGCACCACCATGATCAGTTTTTCCACTTGTGAGATGCCTGCTTGTGAGATGCCTGCTTCTGAGATGCCGATGACTGAGTGGAAGTTTATCGGCCAGCTACGAATTGGAGGCTGATGTAGCTCGTCGGGATAGCAACTTGCGGGCCCTGGAGCTCCATCTGAATGCACATCACGGCAGAGCAGGCGGCGGGCGCTATCGCGGCGCATCCGGGTCGATGAAAATCCTTTCCATGGTTGGTTCCTGTTCCCGGATGTGGCGCTTGACCCTGTCAATTGCAGATTCGAGTTGTTGACGACTCAATGCTCGCCGAAATTTGATTTCGGCGTTGAGCAAAACTTGTTGCGGGCCTAGCTGCATCGTGAGCGGCGCGACGAAAGAAGCGTTCGATTCGAACCAGATCTGGGCACGTCCGCGGAATCGCGATGGCAAACTCCATTTTGATCTCCCAGCACTCGCTAGGGAAGCTGTCATTCGGATGAAGGGCAGAGACCCGATTCAGGTAAACCCTTCTATAGACTTCTCTGGTCTCTAGGTCTGGGAACTCCTTTAAGCGGGCATTTTGGGGCAGAATCGGGGTTCCTGCCTCGATCGGCTGGGGGCGTGCGATCGGGATTTCCCAACCCTCCCAATCGTTGTCTGAGGCATCGGATCGATTAGTCAGATTGGTGAACGGCGGTCGCCAACTCGGATACGAGCCGACCTTGCCGGACCAATCATGGGGCGTTGGAGTCCGGAATTATGTTTCAGAACGAAAGTTAGCTGTCACGCCGCTTCCTCGTCCCGTTTCGTAGTGGAAGGTTTCCTTTCCTCGCCATTCGTCTCCTCTTTGCTCGCCGGGAGTGCGGACTTTGTCTCGGCGCTAGCTTTCTCTTTTTTTGCCGGCGCTCCTTCCGTTGCTGCTGGCTTGCTGTCGGTCTTGCTCTCGCTCCTTTCCTTATCTTTATCATCTTCATCTTTGTCTTTGTCTTTGTCCTTAGCGCCGTCCATGGCCTGTGTCGGAGGTGTTTGCGCTCCAGCCTGTTTTTGTTCCGGTGCCGCAGGCGGCTCTTTTTCTGTTTCGGCTGAAAAGATGCGCTCTAATCTCACGCGAGCTGCGCGCCACCGTACGTTGCTGGCATTGCCGGCCTGGTTCAAGTAGGGAGCGAGTTGGTCATCGGTGACGACGCCTTTCTCTTTTAAGAACTGCAAAAGAGCGCTCTGTTGGGCCTCCAGATTTTCAAGAGACGAGCCGAGTTCATTTAGGAGTTCCTGTGCCAGATGAACGTTCATGACTCCTCCAGGTAGGTTGGATGCCAAAAAGCAACCGGCCGCCTTTTGATTCGGATCTGGAAAGCGGCATCGGGGACCGATCCCGTAGAGCGCTATGCGGCCTTACGCGAGTCGCTGTGGAGGCGTATGCCTGCATTCCGGAACATGAACAGGATGTTGCTCGGCATCAAGCGAGATGCTGACATCCAGCGTGATCTGTCGTTTTCGCTCATCCGCGGACAGGGTGCGAATCTGCCAGTCAAGCTGTCGACACCAGAAGAGCCACTACGAGCACCACTGTCTTTGTTTAAAGGGACTCCTTTCGCTTTTCTCTTTCTTCGATACCTGTGTAAGCGACAGGGTTTCCTATCTTTTAAAATTGAAAACCTTTCAAAAATAAGGGCTTGAAAGGGCGCACGATTGTACTTACAGCTGCCCGTGGCGGCTCTGCCTTTTACCAGGAGAAGTCCGGAATCCATTCGGCTAGAATTACCGGTTGTAGGCAGAGACTATGGAGAAGTGGTGCGCGGCTTGCCCGACCACGAACCTTCGCAACGCGTCACGAAAAATTAAATCTGATTCTGAAGGGAATACAAGAGTCTGACCGTTCGATCACAAAGCAAGCATCGAATTTTCCTTCTGTCCCCCGCGAGCCTCTCGGGCATTCGCGCCGCGTACCTTCTCGGCCCAAGGGCTGAGTCCGATTTCGCGTCCCGGCTGCGCCGAACAGGCGTGATGCTGGGGGAGCTGTTCAGTTTTCTCAGCGGCCTGTACTTTCGCGGCAAGCTGGCGTACGCCCAGGCATTTTCGATGCCCCCACTCGATGCATCTGGAGCGTTCGTGATTACTGCGACGGCGGGCTTGCTTTCGCCGGAAACGGTTGTCACTATCGACCAGTTGCGTGAGTGGTCAGGAATCGACATTGATGCCGGTGATCCTCGATACCGTACCCCTCTCGACCGCCATTGCCGGTTGCTCTTGGAAAGGATCCACGATCCCTGCGAGATTGTTCTTCTCGGCAGCATTGCCACGCCCAAGTACGTGGAACCTTTACTTCACATTTTTCGGGACCGTCTGTTCTTTCCCGCGGAATTCGTTGGAAGGGGCGATATGAGCCGCGGCGGACTGATGCTGCGCTGCATCCAAACAGGCAAAGAACTTGCGTACATACCCGTCATGAGCGCCACACGCCGTGGCCCAAGACCTCCTAAGCTTTTGCCATTGGAACGACTTTAGTCTGCGCTCTTGGCAGTCAGCGCAAGAATTTCGTCCTGCAGGTCCGCTCTTCTGTCGTAATTATCGATGTGCCGGCATCGTCGCCCGCTGTTCGCAAGGCTAATTCACCTGGATTCCCAATGCCGATATCAAGTATCCCTGTATCGTCGAGGGTCTTAAGGCGGTGAAAATGTCGATCGAGCGATGCCCGTCAGCATGACGCTCTGTTTTTCAGCGAGGCTAGCCCCAGTCGTACCGCCGCGCCGGGCGGAGGAGCACATCTTCAATGTCCACTTTCAGACGCCGCTCGTCTGTTCCCAGTTGTCGGGCGGCAAAGGCACTCCCCAAATGTTTTGCGGCTTATCAAGTTCGATCCCGCAGAGCAGCGGGTTCTTGGAATCGATATAAACTACCCGACCCCCGGCTCGCTTGTCTGTCAGGTAGACGTACACCGAGATTCTCATCCCCGTACTCAACCCGATTGCCGTAGCGATCAATGCTCCATGGACGTTGACGACGACAGTCTGTCCGTCGCAGGTCCGACCCCCAGAATCATCCTCAAGCGCGATAACCACCTTCATAGGGACACGAGTGCTGCGTCGGGAATCCCCAAATGTCGCCTTAGAGAGCATGCTGAAGGATACACATGGCAGGCCCGGATGAATACCTAACCGAAGTGCGCTGTTGCCAGTCCAGCAGTGCAGATCTAGCCCCTTGGCGCCATTCCTCAGAGCCGAGGATAGAAGTAGTCTGCCGTCGAGCAGCACTCGGGGGAGGGCTGTTCGGCGTATGCTCCACGACTCAACCCGAGTTTGGGGCGTTTTGCTTTTGCGCCTCTCGCCAACTAAACAGGGAGAGCCCTAACCAATCTTTCAGCGTTGCTGCCTTCCCACGATTGTGTGTGGCAACACAATGCCAATTCCCCGCATCCGAACTTTGCCACGCTGTCTAGAGCTAACCTCCGGGCCTTTATTTTCATTTTTGTGACCGAATCTGTATCGGACAACTCGATATGGAGGAAACCGGGGGAGCTGAGGCTCCGCATGCTCAGGCGATTGGAAGATCGGATCCGCTACCTCTGCCGGAAAGCATTAACGGCACGAGATGACGATTTGGGCGCACTCTTTTCGGAACTACGATCCGCTCTTCACGAGCACGCCAACCGACTCCGACAGTTGGCGGCCCTGAACCTCATAATCGCGAAACAGGCTCTGTTATCGGAGAGGCGTTCGCCCCCGACCCGTCGTAACCACGGAGGAAAAGGCGATCTTTTAGAACCGGATGATCCCTAGCTTGACCGAATGGCTTGGTTACTGAGTTCATCGTCTGTGCGCAAGCAGACGGTCGGCGGGTCCAGGCGTTTGGTGAGTTGGTCACCCTGCTTTGGGCTAAGGCCACGCAGCGGCAACTGTTCGCCTCGAATTCCTCTGGCGCCTGAAGATCGTTTCTTCATTGATGTAAAACCCGATTGTAAAAAAAGAACGCGGTTAAATGGTAGCCACGGCACAGACCGTATTGCTCTCAACCGATGCCCGACCTATTTTAATTAGGTTCGCGCCCGCCTCAGCGGTCATGGGTTAGCGTCAATATCGTTGGACCCTCACGACCGCCATCTTCTCTCCAGCCAAATGTTTCGAGCCGCTATACTTGGTCAAACTGACGGCGACCTTTGAAGGAGCGGGGAAATTCCACGCAGATTGTGTGCCCTACCGTACAGACACTCCCTGTGGAGTCAGACTACGATCAACCCCCGGATCGACGCACGCCCCTTTTGGAACTGGGTTTGAAGAGTTGTATGCCAAGGATTGACCAGCGTGAACCGTGGCGATTTCCATGGGCTGTCCTTGCGGTCGGTGCTCGGGTCTTGCTCATTGTCTACTTCATCCGGCATTCCGTTTTAGAAACGGGATAATCACCAGTGTTTGTGCAGCTGCGGACCTATTCGACGGAACATCGGAATTTAGGTCAGAGGAGCTAGGTCATGGAAAGAAAGGAATCTCATCCCATTCCGGTCCCATCTGAGTCTGTCAAAGAACTGTTCGACGCTCTGTCTGCCCTACCCCGTTTAACCAACTGTCGAAGGTGTGGCACCGAACTGCTACATCTGGACGCCACATTTTTCTCGGATGGCCGAAGAGTCTGGACGCTGCCTTTGCCGTTTTGCTCAAACTGCGGCCTAGAGGCATCCATCGGAACGAATGCCGCATGGCAGTGGCAGTGCCATTAGATAGCGCGATCCGTGAAACTGTGATTCCCCTCGGAGGGTCATGGCAGAACGTAGTTTCATCGTCCTAAAATACGAAGGCAAAGTTCCTGCAATGGCGTCCTGCTCCGAGTGTCAGCGCAAGTTCTTCACCCCAGCTACTTTTTCTCGCGATTCCAGCGAGGCAAGGCAATATCTGCTCGGCAAGTTCGATATGCACGTATGCGCCGTAGAACCGAATGGAACTCCCACACCAACCGGGGGTCACGGTGCCAAGCTTCGGGCGACCCAGCCTCCTCGATCCGATAGTTACGCCAGAGGCGCTGCACACCCCGGAAAATGGGAATGCCGCATTCCGGGCTCACTCCTGGTGCAGTGAGAACGCATACGAGATCATCCGTAGAGATAGCAAGCATGGATGAAAGTTATCACGGGAATTCAGCAGTGAAAACATTGCGATTCGAGAAACATCGAAGCTCTAAGATTCTCTTCGACATTTAGCCGGACAGCAGGGTGTCGTTGATAACGATCCCATCACGCGAGCGTGTCTCCGGCATGAATGATCGCGGGGTTAGGGCGAGGCCGGCTTGAATTGAGGCGAATGTATTGTGACTGCAGGGTCATCTGTGATCACAGTTTTTTCCAGTCGGTCAGCGAAACCAATTCGTCAAGGATTTCCTGCAATCTTTGCAGCCTGCGTTCATGATCGCCGGCTGCGCCATGCAGCTTCTTCCCGCCTTTTAGGTAAAGACGGTTCGCTTCGCTGATCTGTGCTATTTCATCTCGTAACTTTGCGATGCGTTCTTTGACGGGCTTCTGCATGGAGGTAGGCTAGCAGAGCAGCGGCGGAAGATTGAAGGCTGGTTCCATCTGATGCTTTCCTTTTACCATTCTTCGCTTTTAGATTTACCCAAAACTGTTCAGGACCATTCTCAAACCGAGGTAATCGTGGATGTGAGGTATATCACACCAGGGGAAAAGGCGGCCGGTATTCTCGGCGACATGCACAGGCTTTAAAAAAGGAAAAGACGGCGTAATCATCACCTGCCTCCAGTGTTTCCAAGCTGTGCACGTCAGCCAAATCGATAATCGGCAGGGGACGCCGCGCGCGCGCGTTCTCTGCGATGTTGACGCAGGTACGCAGTCAGCACAGTAATGTGCGCATCGTTAGGCTTCCCCCTCAGGTCATGGAACGATATCGAGCTTAGCGCAAAGGAAATCGACCCGGAGAGAACCTGCTCTGGGCCTTTTTCTTTGGCATAAAGCGCCATGATCTAAGGCCTCAGTGGTTTTCTGATGCAGGGGCGCTGAATGGGTAGGGCCGACCGCCGTGGCTCTCGAAATCCGAAACCTTAGAGGGATGGCAGAGAAACAGGCAGTCCACCTATCGGACAGAGCAGGGAGTCTCTCAGGCACCTGCCTCGGGCGGATTGGGCAGCGGTTGGATCAGGTGAAGGCCGCACTCGGTCTTAGTAGATCCAGACCATCGACCTGCTCTGGAGTCTTCTCCGGCGCGCACGGCGCGGGTGCAATGAGTGCAACCAATGCTGGGATATTCGCGATCATGCAGCACGTTGTAGGGCGTGTCATGCTGGCGGATGTATTGCCATACCTGCTTGGAATTCCAGTCGGCGAGGGGGTTAATTTTCACCAAACCAAATTTTTCATCCCATTCAATTTTGCCGGCGCTGGCGCGGGCAGCGGTTTGATCGCGGCGGATGCTGGTGATCCAGGCCTGCAGTTCGCCCAACTTGCGACGTAGCGGTTCGACCTTCCTCAGATTGCAGCATTGATCAGGATTCTGTTGCCAGAGGGCCGGACCGTGAACCCGTTCCTGCTCTTCCGGGGAGAGAAGTGGATAGACCTTTTCAATGGTGATGCCGTATTTTTGCTCGACACGGTCCATTAAGTTGTAGGTTTCGGGAAAGAGAAATTCTGTATCCAGAGTGAAGAGGCGAAAATTCTGGCGGGTACGGGAGGCGATGTCGATCAGGACCATGCCTTCCGCGCCGAAGGCCGAAGAGATTGCCACGGTGTTGCCGAAAGTTTCGAAGGCCCAGCGGAGAACACGTTCTGGGCTCCAGCTTTCGGCGGCGGCCTCGAAACGCAGAACTTCTTCCTTCTTCATGACCGGGATTCCTCTTGATTCGACTCCCCAAGGGAAGTGCGACTCTGTGCCAGCACGGTCTCCATAACGGGGAAGCTGGCTTTGATCTGATCAGCAGGACGGTCGGCGAATTTCACAACTTCGCCAACGACGAGCAGGGTTGGGGCGGCGAGTTTCGGAGCCCGATGGAGATGCGAAATTGTGCTTCGGTGCACTTGCTGCTGCGGAGTGGTTGCCCGTGAAATGATGGCGCAGGGAGTCTCCGGCGCAAATCCAGAGGTTGCCAGCCGGCTGGCCATTCCGACATAGTCGTGGCCGGGCATGTATACGACCAGCGTCGACTCTGATCTCGAGAAGCTGCTCCAATTCTCACCGGTATCTTCAGCAGCACGATGACCAGTCGTCAGTACGAGGGTGGAAGATGTCTGCCGATGGGTAAGCGGAATGCCGGCTGCGGCTGCAGCACCCAGAGCGGAAGTAACACCGGGGACAATCTCGTAGGCGATGTTCGATCGCCGCAGTGCTTCGAGTTCTTCTCCAGCGCGGCCGAAGATCAGCGGGTCACCACTCTTCAGGCGCACCACGTCGCGTCCGGAGGCAGCCAGCGTCACCAGGAGAAAATTGATCTCCTCCTGTCGTAAGATCTTGGAACCGCAGCGCTTGCCTACGTTCCGGACTTCGGCGGTGGGGGCAATCAATTGCAATATTTCGTGCGCGACGAGGTCGTCGTGGAGCACCACGTCCGCGGTTCGCAACAACCGAAGAGCTTTTAGGGTGAGCAGTTCGGGATCGCCCGGACCGGCACCCACCAAGTACACTTTGCCATTCATACGGTTACTCTCCTGTCGTCTTCCGCGAAGGCATTTTTCTGGGACTCTTCTGCCAGTGCGGCCTCGCAAGCCTGCCGGCTTGCCAGCGAATGCAGCAACTCCCGTTTGCGCTGTGGATTCAGATTGCTGGCCAGTACAAATCGTCGTGTTGCTCCCAGTTCCGCGACCCACTCGGCGTAGGCCGGACCAAATTGCCGTTCGAGCTGTTGCCGGATCCTTTGTGCCAGGGACGGGCTTTGTCCGCTGGTGGAGACGGCAATTTGAAGATCGCCGCGGCGTACGACCGCGGGGTAATAGAAGTCGCAAGATTCCGGAACGTCTACTACATTGCACAAAACTCGGCGGCGCTGCGCTTCCTGATAAATCGATTCGTTGAGCGCAGGGGATGCGGTGGCTACGACCGCCAGAAACGTTTCGTTGAGATCTTCCGCGGCGAAGGGGCGGAGTTCGAGCGTGATCTTGCCTGCTCTTGCCCATTCATGGACCGCGGCCGCGGCCTCCAGGGCGACGACGTGGAGGCGAGCGCCGGTGTCGATGAGGCCGCCGATCTTGAGCTCGCCGACCCGACCGGCGCCGACCACGAGGCAACGTTTGCCATCGAGCTTCAGGAACATTGGGAATAGGTTGCTCATGGTTCGATCAGCCTTCCACTCCGCTGGGAACGCGTCCTTCGGGCAGATCGCGCGGAACTGGAGCGATGATTTGTCCGGCAAGGTAGTCGCGCAATTCCGCATCGGTGTGGCGCGAAAAAAACTGCCGGAGATTTTCTCCCGTGTTGCCGTAGGCGAGATACCGGCGGAGAAGGCGCTCGATGGCCTCCGGGACTTCAGTCGCGAGGCAGCGGTAGCCGACCGGGCGCGCAATGGACTGATGAAGACCGACGGCGCCGCCCAGGCAAAAGTAGTAGGCGTCCAACATTTGTCCGTTGACTTTTAGCTTCTTGCCCTCAATTCCGATGTCGGCGATCCAGTGTTGTCCGCAACTATTGGGGCAACCGGTAACGTGCAGCTTCAGATGCTGATCAAAGCCGGGCAGGCGCTCTTCCAATTCTTCAACCAGCCAGCGGGAGAAGGTCTTTGTCTCGGTGATGGCGAGCTTGCAAAACTCGCTGCCGCTGCAGGCAATGGCTCCGCGGAAGAACGGCGAGCCACTCACCGGCAGTCCGATTTCGCCCAGCTCCTTAGCCAGCTCGTCAGCCTGCAAGCGTGGGACGTTGACGATCAGCAGATTCTGCATGTTGGTGGTGCGCAGTTCACCGCTGGCGAAGCGCTCGGCGAGATCGGCTGCGGCATCCATCTGTTCTGGAGTAATTCGGCCGCGAAGAACCGCAGATCCCACGAAGCAATAGCCAGGCTGCTTTTGCGGGTGAATGCCGACGTGATCGCGATAGACGTCGGAGGGTGCGTGCTCGGTCTCTCGGGGATCGAGCTGAAATCCGATACGTCGCTCGAGGTCTTTCTGGAAATCATCCGGAGTCCAGCCATGGCGTAGAAAGAGAAACTTCAGTCGGGCGCGCTCGCGGTGCTCTCGAAGTTGAGTGGAATCGCGAAATAATTCGGCCACCCCCTGGATCACGGGCAGGACTTGATTCCAGCGGACGAAAGCGTTCAAAGGCACGCCGAGGTAGGGCTCGGTCGAAAGTCCGCCACCCACCCGCAAAGCGAAACCAATCTCAGGCTTGCCCCGGACGACGCGCGGGAGCGCGGTGAGGCCGATATCGTTGATCTCCGGGTAGGGGCACCAGACACGGCATCCGGTGATCGAAATCTTGAACTTGCGCGGGAGGTTGTAGAACTTGGCATTGCCGGCGAGCATGCGATCGGCTTCGAGCGCCAGCGACGAAGCATCGCAGATTTCGTCCGCGTCTACGCCGGCGACGGGGCAACCCGTGATGTTGCGAGTGACGTCGCCGCAGGCGCCGATCGAGTTCAGCCCGACGCGCCACAATTCTTCGAGTACTTCGGGGAGAGCCTCGATCGTGATCCAGTGCAGTTGAATGTTTTGCCGCACCGTGAGATCGGCGGTGCCTCGGGCGTAGCGGCGAGCGAGGTTGGCGATGGTCCGCAGTTGGTCAGAGCGCAGAAGGCCGTTGGGAATTCGAATGCGCAGCATGAAGAAGGGCAAGGCACGTCCCACGCCGCCCTGGCCACCGACCACGCCGGCACCATCGCCCTGCGTATAGACTCCCCACCAGCGGAAGTAGGTTCCGATCCATTCGGGAGGAATCGAGTCGAACCCTTCGCCAGCGAAGCGGCGAATCTCGGCTAGTCCATCCCACGGATTCAGGGCACGTTTCAGACGCTCGGACTTCTGTGCTTTGGTTTCTGTCGCCGCATTGGTCATATTCACGCCTTCACGCCAAAAAGAAAAACCCACCGCCAGATGCTCTCTGGCGGTGGGTATAAGTGCCGATATTATGAAAGTCTTAAGTCAGCAATTTACCCGCACCAGAGCACACGCATGCACAACAACAACATGCAAACATGCACACCTGGCGGAAATTGCTGAAACTTGACATGCTCCAAACATACTAGCGTGAAGCTAGCGAACGCGTCAAATTACCGGCAAAATAGAGGAATGCAAAATTTCGATTCGATGAATCATATTTTCGCATCGATAAGTGAGCCGAGAGCTCGGCCGGGAGGGGTTGCAGGCTGGCGGTCTTGAGAATCGTGACTGCTTGACCCACATCAAAACATTTTCTTAGAAAGGATGCACATGTCGATTCGACCGGTGAAGCGGGTGATTCAGGCGAAGCCGACGCTTGAGGGTGCGGGCGTGCATCTGCGCCGCGCATTCGGCTTCGGAAACACAAAAGACTTCGACCCTTTTCTGTTGCTCGATGATTTTCGCAATGATGTTCCGGAGGACTATCTTGCCGGATTTCCCTGGCATCCGCATCGCGGGATTGAGACCATTACCTACGTCCTGGCAGGAACCGTGGAGCACGGCGACAGCATGGGAAACCGCGGCGCGATCGCTGCGGGAGACGTGCAGTGGATGACGGCGGGAAGCGGGATTATCCACCAGGAGATGCCGAAGGGGGACCAATCCGGGCGGATGCATGGATTTCAATTGTGGGCGAATCTTCCATCATCGCTGAAGATGACGGCGCCGCGCTATCAGGAAGTGAAGACCGGAGAGATCCCTGAGGTCACGGATGATGACGGAACCCACGTGCGAATCGTGTGTGGAAAGTTCTGGGGGAAGAGTGGGCCGGCGGATGGGATCGCGGCTGATCCGATTTATCTGGATGTGTCGGTAGCGCCGGGCAAGAGAAAAACTCTGCCGGTGGAGACGACGCGACATGCTTTCGCCTACGTGTTCGGTGGAGCGGGCAAGTTCTCGAACGCGTCTGGTCCGCTGGCGGTGCCGACCGAAGCCATCAAGTGGGCGGATACGACTCCTCCGCTAGAGGCGGATAACCGGTCTCTCATACTTTTTGATCGCGGGGACGAAGTCACGGTGCAGGCGGGGAATGATGGGATCCGGTTTCTGCTGGTTTCGGGAAAGCCTCTGGAAGAGCCAGTGGCCTGGTACGGGCCGATCGTGATGAATACCCAGGAGCAACTGCAGCGGGCATTCACGGAGCTCGAAGAGGGGACGTTTCTGAAAAACGATGGGCGCAAGTAGAGCGGGGAATACGACACGGGTTATGGTGCGAATCGTCCTCCTGGGTTGCGCGGGCAGCGGAAAAACTAGTTTGGCGCGGCGGCTCGGCGAACGCACGGGAGCCCCTGTCGTCTCCCTCGACGACATTTGGCAGCGGCATTGGGACGAGAAGGATGTTTCAGTTTTCCGAACCCTGATCAGGAACGCGCACGCGGGGGATGAATGGATCAGCGACGGCAATTTTGCGCTGGCGAGCTTCGATATCCGATTACCTCGGGCTACTCTCGTGATTTGGCTCGAGCGCTCAAAGTTGTCCTGCATCTGGCGTGTAGTCAGGCGCGCGTTCCGTCGAGGCGAGGCCCATCGAGTCGGTGATCTCCCCGAGGTACTCGCTTTCATCCGGAGGTTTGACCGAGTCAACCGGCCGCGCATTGAGGCGATGAGATTGTCCCACGGACCACAGGTACCGGTTCGCAGATTGGCGGGTGACCGCGACATTGAAAACTTCCTGTTTTCTTACTGCGCCGACGACAGCCTTCCGATTTCCAACTGACGAACTTATCCCCCCTCTCGCTGGATTGACAATTCCCTTCCATCGCCCTACCTTTTCGTGGGGGTCGTGGAGGCGGTCAGGTGCGCAGAATTCATGTTGGGCATTCATGCTTACTCTTGTTAGCTAGCTTCCTGTTTGCGCTCTCCGCAAGCAACATTGTGCGGGCGCAGAGTGCACCGGCCTCTTTGGGTGTTTTGGAGGATCACTCTGATGTCGGCATCACGTTACATGCCGGCTCCGCGCACTACGATTCCGCGCAGCATGCCTACATTCTCACGGGCAGCGGCGAGAACATGTGGTTCACCTCCGACGCATTTCAGTTTGCATGGAAGCAGGTCTCCGGCGACATGGCATTGACCGCCGACGTGGCCTTCCCGCAAAAGGGCGGGAATCAGCATCGTAAGGCGGTGCTGATGATCCGGCAGACCCTCGATGCCGATTCGCCTTACGTTGATGTGGCGTTGCACGGCGACGGGCTCACTTCACTGCAGTATCGCGACGCGAAAGGTGCGACCACGCGCGAGATTCAGTCGAACATTTCCGCGCCGCAGCGCTTGCGAATTGAGAAGCGAGGGGACTTTATCTATGTATTTGTGGCGGCGGCCGCGGGCGAACCTTTGCGGCCCACGGGCGCTTCGATTAAGCTGCCGCTCGAGGGATCGTTTTATGTTGGTATTGGAGTTTGCTCGCACGATAAGGATGTGGTTGAGCGGGCGGTCTTCACAAATGTTGACCTCACCACGGGCGCAAACAGTGCCGGTACGCCGGTGCTTTACAGTACGCTGGAGACGGTGGCGATTGAATCTACCGATCGCCGCGTCGTCTATACGGACGGCAGTCATTTCGAGGCGCCCAATTGGACGCGTGATGGGTCTAGCTTTCTCTTCAATCGGGAGGGACGGATTCTGCGTTTGCCGGTTGATGGCGGAGAGCCCGCAACCGTCGATACCGGCGCGGCCATCCATTGCAACAACGATCACGGCATTTCTCCGGATTCGCAATGGCTGGCGATTAGCGATTCTTCGCAGCCCGACCACAAGTCGAGCGTGTACATTGTGCCCTTTCTCGGCGGCGTGGCTCGGCGAATCACGAAGGACTCTCCGTCCTATTGGCACGGTTGGTCGCCGGATGGCAAGACGCTGGCTTTCGTGGGCCAGCGGAATGGTGACTTCGATATCTACACCGTCCCTTTCAGCGGTGGCGATGAAAAGCGCTTGACCACGGCGAAAGGGCTGGATGACGGCCCGGAATATTCGCCGGACGGAGAGTACATCTACTTCAACTCAGAGCGCACCGGCCATATGCAGATCTGGCGCATGCACGCGGATGGAAGCGAGCAGGAAGAGATTACGTTCGACGATTACAACAATTGGTTTCCCCACATTTCTCCGGACAGCAAGTGGATGGTGTTCCTCTCGTACGGAAGCGATGTCGTGGGCCACCCGCCGAATAAGGATGTGCAGTTGCGTATCATGAACGTCAGCGGAGGAAAGATCCATGGCCCGATCACGGTTTTGGCCAAGCTGTTCGGCGGCCAAGGGACAATGAATGTCCCGTCGTGGTCGCCGGATAGTTCGAAAGTGGCATTCGTGAGCTACGAAGTGCTGACCAGCGCAGACGCTGCCATCAAGTGAGCGCCGCTGGTCGCTGGTAAGGTTCGGGATTCATTTAGTCTTCAAAGAGAGAAAAAAGAGAGAAATAGGAGCTAGAAATCTCTATGCGCGTTGGAGTGTTTACGCCTCTGCTCTCGCAACTTCCGCTGGCCGCGGTTCTAAAAAAACTGAAGACGCTCGAGATCGACACCGTCGAGCTTGGCACGGGCAACTATCCAGGAGATGCGCATTGCAAGCTAGCCATGGTCGAAGACGCAACCGGCTTAGCGGAGTTTAAAAGAATGTTGGCCGAGCATGGGGCCGCGATCAGTGCATTGAGTTGTCATGGCAATGCGTTGCATCCTGATCGCACCCGGGCACAGCACGACCGTGAGGTCAGCCGGAAGACGATCCTGCTCGCGGAGAAACTTGGGGTCTCTGTGGTGGTCGACTTCTCCGGTTGCCCGGGCGATTCGGCGCATGCCACGGCTCCGAACTGGGTGACGTGTCCTTGGCCACCAGAATATTTGAAGGTACTCGAATGGCAGTGGAACGAGGTGGTCGCGCCTTATTGGACGGAGCACGCGAAGTTCGCCGCTGATCACGGGGTTAAGATCGCCATCGAAATGCATCCCGGGTTCGTGGTTTATAGTCCGGAGACGATGCTGAGGTTGCGCTCGATTGCGGGACCTGGCGTGGGTTGTAACTTCGATCCCAGCCATCTTTTTTGGCAGAGTATCGATCCGATTGCAGCGGTCCGTGTGCTTAACGATGCCATCTTCCACGTGCACGCCAAGGATACGCAGATCTACGCTCGAAACTTGCCCCGCACCGGCGTGCTCGACACCGCCCCGTATACCAATGAGCGCCAACGCAGCTGGATCTTTAGAACGTGCGGTTACGGTCACGGCGCGGAATGGTGGAGCGAGTTTGTCTCGACGCTGCGGATGTTTGGTTATGATCACGTGCTCTCGATCGAGCACGAGGACAGCTTGCTCTCGCCGGAAGAGGGCTTGACGAAGGCAGCCAATTTTCTGAATAGCATTGTGATCCGCGAGCAGCCGGGCGCGGCCTGGTGGGTGTGACCGAGAGCGAGTGGGAATGAGAACAATCAGGACGGCAATCGTCGGCACAGGTTTTATGGGGCGCGTGCACCTGGAAGCGGTGCGACGGTTGGGACAGGTTGAGGTGGCCGCAATCGCGGGCAGAAACGCGGACGCGGCGCGACGCTTGGGCGCCGGATTCTCCACTCCAACGATTACGGGAGACTATCGCGAGATCCTGCGAGACCCGGCAATCGATGCCGTCCACATCTGCACGCCCAACGCGCAACATTTTTTGATGGCGAAAGAAGCGCTCGAGGCCGGCAAGCACGTGATCTGCGAAAAACCGCTGGCAACCAGCATGGAAGAAGGCGAAGAACTCGTCTTGCTCGCGAAACGACAGGGATTGCGGAACTGCGTCTGTCACAATCTGCGTTATTACCCGCTGGTGCAGCAGATGCGAGGCATGCGCGAGGACGGTGACCTGGGTGAAATTCTCGCCATTCAAGGGACTTATTTCCAGGATTGGCTGCTTTATGACACCGACTGGAACTGGCGCGTGCAGGCTGAGGCCGGAGGCCCTTCTCGCTGCCTTGCCGATATCGGCTCGCACTGGTTCGATATGGCCGAGCATCTTAGCGGACTGCGCGTGACTTCTCTTTGTGCTGATCTTCAGACGTTTCATCCCACGCGAAAGAGGCCGAAACATTCGGTGGAAACCTTTTCCAATAAGTTGCTGGGACCGGAAGACTATATTGAAACCGGTGTAGATACAGAAGACTTCGGCTCCGTGATTTTCCGGGTGGGCGAGCGGGCGCGAGGCAGCGTTACCGCCAGCCAAGTCTCGGCGGGAAGGAAGAACCGGCTCAGCATTGAGATCTGTGGCACACGATCTTCCGTGGCGTGGAATCAGGAGCGGCCTGACGAACTCTGGATCGGGCATCGCGACGCGGGCAATGAGATGGTGGTGAAGGATCCTTCTCTGCTCAAGCCCGCGGCTCGCAGCTATGCCGATCTTCCCGGCGGACACAGCGAAGGTTATGACGACACCTTCAAACAGGTCTTCCGGCGTTTTTATGCTTCGATCAGCGATCCGGGCGGCGCGATCGAGTACCCGCAGTTCGTCGATGGACTGCGGCAGTTGATCATCCTCCGCGCAGAGATCCAGAGCCATCGAACACGAGGGTGGATTGATGTCCCGACAACCGAATCTGGCAATTGAAAGGAACGCGTGTTAATTCTCGCCGCCATTATTGCCATCTTTATCTACGGGATGATCGCCGCCATGCTGGGGACCATCCTGCCCGAGCTTTCGGATCGCTTTCACCTCTCGCCCAGTCAGAATGGCACTATCGCTTTCGCACAGGCGATCGGTCTCATTCTCGCTTCGCTCGCGGCTGGACCGGTTCTCGATAACCAGGGGAAGAAACTCGGCATCGTTCTCGGACTTGCCTTGATCGCGACTGCGCTGTTTGTGCTGCCCCGTGCGCCGGGGTTTCGCACGATCGTGCTGCTGTTGTTCTTGCTCGGAGTGGGCGGTGGGATCCTGGTGACGGGCGCGAATGCTTTGGCGAGCGATGTGGGCGAGGCCCACCGCGCTACGGCGCTGAACCTGGCCAATCTCTTCTTTGGACTCGGCGCGCTGGCTACACCGTTGATCGCGGCAAACTTTTTTGCCGGGAACTGGATGCGCCTGTGCTACACCATCGCGTTCCTGACGGTGGTTACGCTGGTGATCGAGATCGTCATCAAAATGCCCGGGGCTACTGGAGCCGGCCGATTCGTGCTGGTGGAAGCAGCACCGGTGCTCGGACGCCCGCTGCTTTTCTTGATCGGGTTCTTTGTTTTTCTCTACATTACCTGCGAAGTCGGGATGTGGAACTGGTTGCCGCGTCACCTGATCGCACAGGGCATTCCTGAATCGCGGGCGCTCAACATGCTTTCCCTGGGATTTGCACTCGGCATGCTGATCGGCCGCGGGGCCATCCTGCCGATTCTGGTCCGCGTACCCGCGATCACGGTCACCCTAGTCGGATCCGCAGCCATGGCGGTTACGACTTTTCTGATGCTGCGGGCCAAGGGAGTTGTGGCTGCATCGGTGCTGATTTTTCTTGCGGGGATTGCGATGGCGCCGGTCTTTCCAACCACGTTAGCGATTGTGGGCGATGCCTTCCCGCGCATGACCGGGACCGCGATTGGCTTCGTGATTACCTGCGGCTGGACCGGCCTCGCGGTGAGTTCGCGCATCATCGGCGCGATCGCCGGTGGCGACCCGCGGCGTTTGAAAACAGCGCTGCTGGTGATTCCCGCTTCCGCGGTAATTATGGTCGGCCTGGATTTGGCGATCCGGAGCGCGTTGCGCTAGGCGCGTGTTACATCGTAATTGCGCGCATGTAGTCGGCGTCGATCTTCAGCGCTTCCATCTGGGGTATGTCAAACTCCTCCTGTTCCACAAACGCGTGCTTGATGTCCGCCTTCTTCGCCGCTTCAAAGATGGGCCGGTAATCGATGTTGCCACGTCCCATTTCGGTTGAAGGTGGATGATCGGAAGGCGTGGAGGTGGGAGTCATCTTGAAATCTTTCACATGCAGCATGGAAAAGCGTGTGGGATTGCGAGACAAGAGATCCCCGGGCTTCTGGCCGGCCACCACGGCCCAGCCGCAATCCAGTTCCATGGTGACCTTCGCCGGATCGGTCTGCCGCAAGAGTTCGTCGTAAAATACCACGCCGTTTTCCGAGCGGAACTCGGGCGTGTGGTTGTGGTAGGCAAACCGCATGCCCGCTGCATTTACTTTTTCCCCAATGCGATTGAACTGATCCGCATTCCAGCGCCAGTCCTCCAGCGTCATCGATTCCCGGGCGGCGCCGGATCCGGGATCTTTCACGCGCGATGGATCCTTCAGCATGGGCGAGGAGCAGACGATGTAGCTGAGTCCCAAGTCCTTGCCGAACTGAATGGTTTCATCCATTTTGGGCAACAAATCTTTCAGGGAATAGTGGGCGCTTACACAGTGCAGGCCTGCGCCATCCATGGCCTGCTTTACCTCGGCGGGGGAATGGCCAAAGAAACCAGCGGCCTCCACCTCGCGATAGCCCAGTGCGGCGATCTGGCGGAGCGTTCCGTCATAACTCTTGGGAAGCACATCGCGAACCGAGTACAACTGCAGGCCGAGCGGCAGGCCGAGGGGATTGGCCAGCAGCCGAACCGTGCTGTTGGAAAGGACGGCGCAAGCCGCAGAAGCGGAGGCGGTCTGCAGAAAAATTCTTCTCGAAAAGCGAAGCATATTAAGGCCCTCAATTCAAAACGGCGCGAGGTCGCGGGTTATCCCCGAATCCTCTTCGCGCTCTCGTCCCAGGTTGCAATGGTGTTCTTGAAGTAAGCGTGGTTGGCGAGGTGGCAGCCGATAGCCGCATGGTTTCCGAACACCTCGTTCTCCACGGTAGGCTTGCGAGTTCGAACCGCATTGAAAAAGTTTGCCTGGTGCGCCGACACATCGCTGTAGCCCTGTGGCGCGGTGAAGGTTTCGGCCTCAACTGGTTGATAGTCGAGTGGACCCGGCTGCGGATGGTCGGCTGCCCACCGCGCCAAATATTCCTTGCGAAGCCGTGCCGGCCAGCCCTTTGTGGAATATTCTTCCGGCCTGGGAGTTACATCTTGCGGGATGAAGGTGAGCGTTTGCCCAATGATTTCCATGGTGCCTTTGGTGCCGTGGAACTTGATCGGTTCGCCGCCGGCATTATTCAGATTGCACCGCAGCACCACGCGGAAGTTTGGATAGTCATAGAGCGTCTCAATCAGATCCGGGAAATCGCGTCCGTCCTTCCAGCGGAACAGTCCACCACTTGACTGGGCGCGCTGCGCGGCTTCATTCGTTCCCGAGATGAAGTGAATGCCGGAGAGCAGGTGGACGAACAGATCACCGGCCAGGCCCTCGCCGTAGTCGGAGAAGCAGCGCCAGCGGAAAAAGCGGGCGGCGTCAAAGGGGCGGTTCGGCGCGTCTCCGAGGAAGGCCTTCCAGTCGATGGTCTGTTCGCTTGCATCCGGCGGAATGGGATAGACCCAGGCCCCGCCCGGCGAGTTCCGATCCGATGAGCCTTCGATGAAGAACACATCGCCGAGCGCCCCGTTAGCGTAGAGATCGCGCGCTTTCTCATAGACGATGGAACTCACCCTCTGGCTGCCCACCTGCATGATGCGATTTTCCTTGTGCACCGCTTCCACCATGGCGAAGCCGTCGTCTACGGTGTGCGACATGGGTTTTTCGCAGTAGACGTCTTTGCCCGCAGCGCACGCATCCACCACGATGCGGCGATGCTGATGATCGGGGACGGCCACGATCACCGCATCCACATCTTTGCGGTCGAGAATCTCTTTGTAGTTACGAGTCGCTGGGACCTGCTTCTGCACGGCCTCCTGAGCCGCTTCGTGGCGGCTATCGTAGAGATCGCAGACGGCGACGCATTCGATGCCGGGTACGGCGAGCGAGGCTTGCAATAGCTCGCATCCGCGGGTGCCGGTTCCAATCGAGGCAAATCGGACGCGATCGCTCGGCGCAACGGCGCGGTCAGCGCTCCACAGAGCAGTTGGTTCTAGGCGGGTGAACTTTACCGTGGCTCCGGCAGCTATGGAGCCCGTGCCGATGCGCATGAAGTCGCGACGCGTCAAGGAATGCATTCTGGGCCTTTCCCTTGTCCCGCAGACTAAGGCTATCGAATGGTCAAGTCAACATAGTGGCCGAAGCTGGAAACAGCCACTTGGTCGTTGTTCGGAAGGTAGAAGCCAAAACGGCCGAGACTTAAGTTGCTCCCGGGTGTCGACCAGCGGTCGAGGACGACCCAACCGTCTCCCTGCCGAATCTGGTGGACGATCTCATTCGGCCCCACGTGAATCTGGAAGGTGCGGAAACTCTTCTTTTCCGTCTTGTGGGGAATCCTGATCTCGTCTCCCTTTTGGCCGTTGCGGATGACCGTGCGGTAGAAATTATTGTCATCCATTTCGAACAGGATGTAATTATTGGCGTCGATGCAGTTGAGCATCCACCGCAGGCGGTGACCTTTAGCGAGCATGGCGGAGAAAACAAAGGTGCCCGAGGTGGGAGAGAGGTTGTACATCACAAAGTCGCCGCCCTTGCGAACGAATGAGCCTTTCTCTTGCTTCCAGCCGGCGGAGTCATCCCACTTCGACATGCCGTCAGGCGCCAGAGATAAATCCAGATTCCTGGATTGGCCGGCCGCGATTTCCAGCGTCGAGGTACGCGTGAACGTGTCCGCGGTCTTCGCCGTGAGCGTATAGGAACCGGCAGTGAGACTCATCGCGCTGCCGCTGGTCAGTTTCGTGGGACTCTCGCCCGATTTGGCGACAGTCACCTGAGCATCGGCGGGGGTGAAGGTAATCTTCAACTCGCCGGGAGCGGTTTCGAGCGCCACGTCCGCAGCCGCCAGGGAAACCGCCGCGCCAGCGACGAAGTGTCTTTTGATCTGCTTGGGCTTAAACCGGTCTTTACGGACCTCGACCGTATGGTCTCCCGGATTCACGCTCGCCAGGTTCAGCGTACCGTCGGGCTGAACCGTTCCCGCCGCAGCTTGGTCGATGAGAACGGTGGAACCGGGCACTCCACCCTGGATGGTCAGCGAAGCCAGATGAGGGATGGGTTGCAGATTGAAAATCAGTTTGACTTGCTCGCCTTTGCGAATTCGGATCTTCTGCTCGGGAAGATCCTGAAATCCGGACTTGGATACCCGGACCGCGTAGTCCTTGAGTTCGAGATTGGGGATGCGCAGCTGGCCGTTCTGGGTGAATTGCGACTGCAGCCTTCCGTTGAGAAAAACTTTGGCCTTGTCTTGACCGGCGATCACAACCAGCGTACCCCAGTCGTCGGAGGTTACCTTTTCTGGGCTTGCGTCGGAAGGTACGTCGACGGGTGGCGATACTGGCTCGGGAGAAACCGCAACCGGAGTGGCGGGAACTGCGCCGGGTTCGGGCGCCAAAGCGACCGGCGCGGCGTGATGTCTTTGCGCAAACAGAACAATCGCGATTACCAGGAGAATTAGGGCGGCGGAAACCAGGATCGTCCTGGTGGAACGCGGTGGCGACTTGGCCGCTTGTTTGGGACGGACAGAGGAAGGGGTTCCTGGTGCGGTGGTAAGAGGCTTGGAGGCCGAACTGACGGTTGCTACTGATGCCAAGGGCGGCGGTGGTGTAACTGGCGGCGGAGCAGGAGTTGGAGCTAGTTCGGATCCATGGGAGGAGGCGGCGTTACTGGTGCCCTCTAAAGATGGTTCCTCCGACCCGGCCGGCGGAGTGCGGTAAGTCTTGGTCGCGCTCTCACTGTCCGGCGACACCAAGGCGATGTTTCGGGTTACTTCCAGTAGGCCCAGCCGGTGCAGAAGGC
>Ga0210398_10000236_pt1 | contig 67898 bp, 48 predicted proteins | sample IncBWC4OmetaG_FD_161047 | JGI IMG/M metagenome (GOLD analysis project Ga0210398, IMG submission 161047) | Forest soil microbial communities from Barre Woods Harvard Forest LTER site, Petersham, Massachusetts, United States - Inc-BW-C-4-O | ecosystem: Environmental > Terrestrial > Soil >... | reverse complement strand
CCATCAATTCGCCTTCGAAGAAGACGAGCGCACCGGCAACTACCTGCTGTGGAACGACACCCGTGCCAGCCTCGAGCGTCTGCTGTGGGCACTCGCCGTCAGCGCGCTCATGGGCGTCGCCCTGGGTGTGGCGATCGGCGTGGTGCCTTACCTGCGCGTCACGGTGGCCCCCTTCGTCGCCGCCGTGTCGCTCATACCGCCGCTCGCCATGCTGCCCATCTTGTTCATCGTCGTCGGTTTGGGGGAGGCGGCGAAGATCACCCTGATCATCATCGGTGTCGCGCCCGTCATCGTTCGCGATCTCGCGATGCGCACGGCCGAACTACCGCGCGAGCAGATCATCAAGGCGCAAACGCTGGGATCATCGACCTGGCAGCTGGTGTTGCGCGTGGTGTTGCCGCAGATGTGGCCGCGTCTGGTCGATGCACTGCGTCTCACGCTGGGTTCGGCATGGCTGTTTCTGATCGCCGCGGAGGCCATCGCCTCGACCGAAGGCCTGGGTTATCGGATCTTCCTCGTGCGCCGCTACCTGGCCATGGATGTCATCCTGCCCTATGTTGCGTGGATCACCCTGCTCGCGTTCACCATGGACTGGCTGCTGCGGGTGCTGCGCGCCAAGGCCTTTGCCTGGGCCGAGGCGGGTGCGTAGCGTATGACGCAAGTGACGGTCAGGCGCCTGTGGAAAGAGTTCGGCACTCAGGTCGTGCTCGAGAACGTCAATCTGCATATCGATGATCACGAATTCGTGACCATCGTGGGTGCTTCCGGGTGCGGCAAGACGACGTTCCTGCGCATGCTGCTGGGAGTGGAAACGCCGAGCCGGGGCGAGTTCCTCATCGACGGTCATCCCCTGCAGTCCGAGCCGGGGCCGGATCGCGGCATCGTGTTTCAGCGTTATTCATTGTTTCCGCATCTCACCGTGATTCAAAACCTGCTCTTGGGCCTGGAGCTGCGCGGCGCGCCGCTGCTCGGCCGCCTGTTCGGTGCCTCGCGGCGACGCGCACTCGATCGGGCGAGGATGTTGCTGGAGGCGGTGGGCCTGCAAAGTTCGGCCGACAAATATCCCCGGCAGCTGTCGGGGGGCATGCAGCAACGGCTGTCCATTGCGCAGTCGGTCATCTGCGAGCCGAAGATCCTGCTTCTCGATGAACCCTTCGGCGCCCTGGATCCCGGCCTTACCGCCGACATGCACGAACTCATCCTCAAGCTGTGGAACATGAACAAGATGACCGTGTTCATGGTGACTCACGACCTGCGCGAAAGCTTCGAACTCGGGACTCGGCTCTTGGTATTCGACAAAGTGCGCGTGGACCCCCAGGCGCCGGATGCCTTCGGGGCGACGATCACCTTCAATATTCCGCTCAAGGGGCATCGAACCACGACGGCCGCGACATAAACCGCCCCGCCTCGGCATTGCGATTTAATGTCCTGTAGCAGCCATTTTGCGGGGTACCCCGCTTTTGTTTGCCCTCCGAACTCCGATAAATTGACTGAGGGAGAGGAGTGGCCGCGCCGCATTCCTGGCCGCCGAGGCTTGTTGCGTTGCACATGGTCGCCCGCGAATCGACAATGAATAAGGTCCCTACAATTTGCTGCCGCCGATCATGCGATTGCCCGCCGCCTTATGTCCAAAGCTAAGGGCCCGCTGACACTGTCACGCTTCGAACCGCGCCGCGCCGGCAGGATGCCGGTCGCCGAACAATTTCAGGCGGACCCTATCGCGGGCGCGGGAGACAGCGAAGCGCAGTTGCGGGCGATCTTGATGCACGACCGTTCGCCCGTGTTCGTCAAGGATGCGGCCGGTCGATATCTGCGCGTCAACGATGAGTTCGTCCGGGAGTTCGGCTTGCCGCGCGACGCGTATCTAGGGCGCACGGATACGCAGATCTTTCCCGCCGATCTGGCAAGGGCGCTGCAGATCAACGATGGATTGGTGTTGAAGCACGGCAAGACGATCGAATTCAAGCAAAAGCGTACCGACGAGCACGGATCATCCCGCACGAATCTCATTTTCAAGTTTCCCGTCAAGGACGGTGCCGGGCGAATCGTCGGGATCGGCGGAACGGTCACGGACATCACCGAGCAGCTGCTCGCGGCGCAGACCATTGCGCGTCAATCATTGAGGCAAGGTCTGATCGCCGCGTTCGGTCAATTTGCGCTGCAGAACCCGGGCCTCGGCGAACTCATCGCCCGGGTGGCCGATACCCTCGAGAAGGGCCTTCAGCCGGAATTCCGCCGATATCTCGAACTCGCGCCGGACGAGGCGCGACTGCAACTCAAGGCCGGCGCGGGCTGGTCCGGCATTTGGGCCGATAAGGTGCAATTCGACGCGGTCACCGAAGCCCAGGATCGCTTTTCCATCGGTACGCGTGAGACCTCGTTGATCGAGGACTACGCGACCGAAGCCCGCCATCGCCCGTCCCCGGTCCTCAAGGACCACGGAATCCGCAGCGGCGCGGAAGCGCTGGTGTGGGGCGTTCATGGTCCCTATGGGCTGCTCGGTGTTTATTCGCGCGTGCCCCGTGCATTCTCCCAAGATAGCGTCGATTTTCTCAGTGCCGTCAAGAACATTCTCGCAGCCGCCCTCGATCACCGATGCACGCAGGATCGCCTGGCCTATCTGGCGCAGTTCGATACGCTCACCGGATTGCCCAACCGCACGATGTACATCGAGCGGCTGTCGCAGGCACTGCGCCGACCCGATCGGGACAAGCGCAGCGTGGGCGTATTGTTCGTGGATGTGGACCGGTTCAAATCGGTCAATGATGAGCTGGGCCACAGCGGAGGCGATGGGGTGCTTGCGCGAGTGGCGGGGCGCCTTCAGCGTTGCGTCCACCCGGCCGATACCGTGGCGCGGCTCAGCGGCGACGAGTTTGCGCTCCTTCTCGAGCACATGGCCACTCCGGAAGACGCCGCGATGGTATCGGAGCGTGTGATCGCAAGCCTTGCAAGGCCGTTTCGGGTGAACGGCCGCGAGCTGTACGTCTCGGCGAGCCTCGGCATCAGCATCTCGCCCAGCGACGGCGCGGATCCGGACGCTCTCCTGAAGAACGCCGACATGGCGATGTATCGAGCCAAGCAGGCCGGCCGCAATACCTATCGATTCTTCGTCCCGGAAATGAATGCCCAAGCCGCAGAGCGCCTGCGGACCGAAACCGAACTGCGCGGCGCGCTCGCCCGGCGCGAATTCGTGCTGCACTATCAGCCGAAGGCCTCCATTGAGACCGGCCTCATCAGCGGATTCGAGGCGTTGCTGCGCTGGAACCATCCTCAGCGCGGCCTCGTTTCACCCACCGAATTCATTCCCATTCTCGAGGATACGGGATTGATCAATGAGGTTGGCGAGTGGGTGGTGCTGGAGGCGTGCGGGCAGATCCGTGCCTGGCAGGCCGACGGTCTGAAGGCCTGCCCCGTGGCGATCAACCTGTCGGCCCGGCAATTCAACCAGAGCGGTCTGGAAGCTTCCATCGCCCGGATCTTGGAAAGAACGCAAATCGACCCGAATCTTTTGGAGTTCGAACTGACGGAATCGATCCTGATGAGCGATTCGGAGGATGCGGTGCGTGTTCTCGGCAATATGAAGAAGTGCGGGATTCGATTGTCGGTCGACGACTTCGGCACCGGCTACTCGAGTCTCGCCTACCTCCGGCGATTTCCCCTGGACTCGCTCAAGATTGATCGCGCCTTCATTCGTCACATCACGACCGACTCGGGCGAGGCCACAATCGCCAAGGCCATCATCAGTCTCGCCCATAACTTGAAGCTCAGGGTGGTGGCGGAGGGAGTTGAAACGGAGGCGCAGCTGGATTTTTTACGCGAGCACGCCTGCGACGAAATGCAAGGCTACCTGTTCGCGCGGCCGATGTCCGCCGGCGATTGCGCCCGTGCGCTGGCCGAGGGCTGGCGCCTGCCGGAGCGGCAACGGCCTTAGGCGCCGACTCGAGTGCCGGCGAATTGACTGACGCAGGCGTTGGGGTAATAGTGGCGATGCCCCCGACTCGATCCGCGAGGTTCAACTTGCTGCCGCATTCACAGATGAATGGCCAACTCCGCCGTCGCGCGCCCTTCCTCGCACTGGTTTGTCTGTGCGCCGTGACGGCCGGATACGCGCCGCCCGCAGCGGCGGATGCGGCGATGGCGCACATGGCGGGCCACATGTACATGACGACGCTCCGGCCGGTGAAGAGCGGCGATCGCGAGAAGGCCGACGCCTTGGTCGCGAGCGCAAAAGCGGCCATCGCGCCCTATCAGGATTACCACAAGGCGCTGGCGGACGGGTATAAAATTTTTCTTCCCGATATCCCTCAACCGCAATATCACTTTACTCAGTACGAGTATGCACTGGAGGCGAGATCGCACTTCGATCCCTTGAAGCCGACCTCGTTGCTCTATACAAAGACGCCGGACGGGGGCTACAAGCTCGTCGGTGCGATGTATACGGCTCGGGTCGATGCCTCCGAGGATGAGATCAACGAACGCATTCCCCTCAGCATTGCCCATTGGCACCAGCACATCAACTTCTGCAAGGCGCCGCCCGATCAGAAAGCCGCGTACTTCGGACCCGGTGCAAAATTCGGCCTGCTCGGCTCCATCACGACCAAGGAGGATTGCGAGGCCGCCGGCGGGCAGTTCTATCCTCATATATTCGGGTGGATGGTCCACGTTTACCCCTACGAGAAAGACCCGGGCAAGGTGTGGTCGACGGATGACGATGAGCACGGGCACGACAACATGGATCATGCCGCCATGCCCGGGATGAAGATGCCCTGACGGGCGGACACGGCCAGGGAAACTCGTGTCGAAAGAGGCGCCGCCGGGCGTTCAAGAGGTATTCGCCGCCGCCTTGCGGCATCACCAGGCCGGACGCTTGGGCGAAGCGGAACAGCTCTATCGTCAGATTCTCCTGATCGATTCACATCATGCCGATGCGCTGCATTTTCTCGGTGTCCTTTCCCACCAGGCAGGCGGCAACGAGTCAGCCGTGGAGCTGATCGGCAAGGCCATTGCGCAGAACGGCCGAGTGCCGGCATTCCACAACAATCTCGGCAACGCGCTCAAGGCACTGGGCAGGTGGGAGGAGGCCGTGCTCTCCTACGGGCGGGCGTTGACCTTGAAACCGGACCTCTTCACGGCTCACTACAACATTGGCCTTGCCCGGCAGGCGCAGGGCAATCTGGCGGAGGCTGTCGCTTCCTATGGGCGGGCGCTGGCCCTCAAACCCGATTACGTCGAGGCGCACGGCAATCTAGGCAACACCCTACAGGCGCAGGGCAGACTTGCGGAGGCGGTGGCCTGCTACGGTCGGGCGCTGTCTTTGGAGCCGAACTATGCCGAGGCCCACAGCAACCTCGGCAATGTTCTCAGGGCGCAGGGCAAGCCGGCGGAAGCTCTGGCCTCATTTGAACGGGCGTTGGCTCTTAAACCGGGCTTGGCCGAGGCACACCTCAACCTGGGCATTCTGTTCACCGAGCAGGGAAACTTAGAGAGGGCCGTAGCTTGTTTGCAGCGGGCGTTGGCTTGCAAACCGGACTACGCCGAGGCGCACCACTACCTGGGCAATGCATTGCGGGAGCAGGGCAAGTTGGAAGAGGCCGTGGCCTGCTACGGTCGGGCGCTCGCCCTCAAGCCGGACTACGCCTCGGCGAGGCTCGGTGCGGCGATCGGTGTGATCCCCATCTTCGCGAATAGTGTTGCCGACAGTGCCGGCGCAGTCGGGAAATTCTCCCGATCGCTGGATGAGCTCTGCGACTGGAGTCGTTCCGGTCCCGGCCGGTTGGGAAGCTCTGTGGGCAGCCATCAGCCGTTCTATTTGGCGTACAGGCCCGGGGATGTCGGCGCCTTGCTGTCCCGCTACGGCGATCTAGTCGGCCCAGAGTCGGCGGTCCATTGGGGGCAGAAGATCGATGCGCTGCGTTCGGTTCAGCCGCGGCGCAATCGCATTCGATTGTTGGTGGTGAGCGGTCATGTGCGCCGCCACCCGGTGTGGGACGTGGTATTGCGCGGAATTATTGCGCATGTGGATCGCCGTCAATTCGAAATCCACCTCTACCATACCGGCTCGACGGTCGACGAAGAAACAGATTGGGCAAGAAGCCGTGTCGATCGCTTCGTGCAGGGGCCCAAGTCGTCGGAGACTTGGCTGTACGAGATTGCGCAGGATCTACCCGACGTGCTGTTCTATCCCGAAGTGGGCATGGATCCGACCACCTGCGCGTTGGCCGCATTGCAGTTGGCGCCGCTGCAAATCGCCGGTTGGGGGCATCCGGTGACCACGGGGTTGCCGAGTATGAATATGTTCATGTCCGGAGAGTTCTTGGAAGGGCCGGGAGCCGAACAGCATTATCGCGAAAGGCTGATTCGTTTACCGGGAACGGGCGTTTGCACGGAATTGGCCGAGGTCCGGGCGCAGCATTGGAAGGGCCCGGATCGGCAAAGGCACGTCGTGCGGTTCGCGCTGTGTCAGCAACCGATCAAATTCGATCCCGCGGACGATGTTCTGTTGGCACGCATCGCCAAAGACGGCGGACCGAGCGAGTTCTGGCTGGCTTCGTCGCACACGCATCCTTGGGCCACGGCCAAGCTGCGCGATCGGTTGGCGGGCGCGTTCCGGACAGAGGGGTTGGACCCCGACGCCTACCTGCGGGTGATGCCGTGGCTGCCGCGCGAGCAATTTGCCGGCTTCTTGGACGAGATGGATGTCTATTTGGACTGCCCGGCCTTCTCCGGCTATACGACGGCGTGGGCCGCCGTGCATCGCGGTCTGCCCATCGTCACAAGGGAAGGTGAATATCTGCGTCAGCGCCTGGCCGCGGGACTGCTCAGACAAATCGGGATCACCGATGGAATCGCCATGACAGGCGATCAGTACGCGCAGATCGCCATTCGCTGGGCGCAGGAGTGCAGACAGTCCGACCTTTGGGCAGCACGGCGCGAAGAAATTCGACGAGCTGCCACCAAGGCCGACGGCAATCGCTCCGCCGTGCGCGCGTTCGAGCAGGTGCTATTGAATGCCGTTGAGAATTGAGCAATGGGCAACTGCACTTTCATTCCCCGTGGCATAATTCCGGGCGTGAAGATCCCGCGTTCGACCCAGTGACGGCCACCCCCATCAGGAGCATCGCCATTGTGGGCGGCGGCACCGCGGGCTGGATGACGGCTGCGAGTCTTGCCAAGTTTCTGAAGGCGCTCAATGTGCGCATCCGGTTGGTCGAGTCCGAGCAAATCGGCACCGTCGGCGTGGGCGAGGCCACGATCCCCCCGATCATGGAGTACATACGCGCGCTGGGGATCGATGAGAACGACCTCGTACGCAAGACCAAAGCCACCTTCAAATTGGGTATCGAGTTCAGGGATTGGACGCGTATGGGTCATTCCTACATGCATCCCTTCGGTCAGACCGGGTTCGACATGGGACCCTTGGCTTTTTCGGCCTACTGGCTGAAAGCCCTGCGCGAGGGCAGGGCCGGCAGGCTCGAGGAATATTCGCTGCAGGCGGTGGCCGCGTACGCGGGAAAATTCATGCGGCCGGTCCCGGCCGCCAATTCTCCCTTGGCGGGAATCACCTATGCCTTGCAGTTCGACGCATCGCTGTTCGCAAGGTACTTGAGAACCATTGCCGAGGCGAGCGGCGTCGAGCGCACCGAGGGCCGCGTAAAATCCGTGTCTCTCAAGTCCGAAGACGGATTCATCGACGCCCTGACCCTCGACAGCGGGGAGCGTGTCGAGGCCGATCTGTACATCGATTGCTCCGGATTTCGCGGCCTGTTGATCGAGGACGCGATGCAGACGGGTTACGAGCATTGGAATCACTGGTTGCCCTGCGATCGCGCGGCAGCGGTACCTTGTGAACGAACCCAAGCCCTGTCCTCATATACTCGGGTCACCGCCAAGCCAGGGGGTTGGCAGTGGCGCATCCCATTGCAGCACCGCATCGGCAATGGCTATGTGTACAGCAGCAGCTTCGTGAGCGACACCGAGGTACAGGACGAATTGCTGTCGAGTATCGAGGGCAAGGCCTTGGCCGACCCGCTCAAACTGCAATTCGCCGCCGGCCGCCGCAAGCGCTTCTGGAGCAAGAATTGTGTTGCGATCGGTTTGTCGGCGGGCTTTCTCGAACCGCTGGAATCCACCAGCATTCACTTCATCCAGCGTGGCATTACCATGCTCTTGACGCTGTTCCCCGACCGCAATTTCCGAAGTGCCGAAATCGACCGCTACAACAAGATCCTTGGGGCAGAATACGAGCGCGTTCGGGACTTTCTGGTCCTGCACTACAGTATGACCGAGCGCAACGAAGGCGAGCTGTGGGGCCACTGCCGCAACGTCTCGAAGCCGGACAGCCTCCAGGAGAGAATTGATCTGTTCCGCAGCCACGGCCGCATTTTGCGCGAAGATTTTGAACTCTTCCCAACGCAGAGCTGGCTATACGTCATGGTCGGCCAAAACATCATGCCGGAAAGCGATGACCCCCTGGTCAATTTGCTCGACCCGCAGCGCGTCAATGACAATCTGGGCAATATCCGCGACGTGGTCCGCAAGTGCGCGGAAACCATGCCTGCGCATGAGGATTTCATCAAGCAAAATTGTCCGGCCTGAGTGTATCGGGGCGAGCCCGCCTTGCGTGTTCAGCCGCCGCGAAGCCGGCGCATGACGATGGCGCGAATCTTGGCGTAATTATCCTTGAGCGGACCCAGCATCCCATGCTGCTCAGCGGGAAGATGCGCGAGCGGGTGACCGTTGCTACGAAACACGTAGTGATCGAAGAAGGCTTTCCAGGCCTGCCGCTCTCGTGGGGGCCGCTCGGCGATGGCGATCATGCTCAGCAGCAGACCGGTATAGGGTGCATCGGAACCGGCAAAGGCGTCCCACCAATAGTTAACGAGGCCGTTGAATGAGGCCGTGGACTCGATCTGATGCCACCAAAGCTTGGGGATGTAGATTCCGTCCCCTGGACGAAGTTCTGCGCACAGCGCCTGCTCGCGGATCTTGCCGAACAGCGGATACTTGTCGTCATCCGGGGGCGACGCGGCGGCGAGGCTGACGGGTTGTCCCGCCATGGTGTTGTCGAGGGGACCCACGTAAAGCCCTTCGATGGCCTCCGGTGGATACAGAGTAAAGCGCCGGGCGCCGGCCACCACGCACGCCACATTGTCGTACGAGTCGAAATGCGCCGAGACGTGGGAAGGGTGCCCAAGCCAGATTCGAGGCGCGATGTGCGCGGGCAGCACCTGCATCACATTCTGGTCGGTGAACCCCGGCAAGAACTCGTTCATCGGAACCGAACCGACATACATGGTCGGCTGCCCGCTTTGACCATGGGTGGCGACCATGACGGTCAATGCGTCGATCAAGCGCATACGCCGGCGTTCGAAATTGAATCCCTTGAGGTCCTCGGTGTAGTAGTACTTGCCGGCGATTTTAGGGTCGCCGACGAAAGCGTCGGCCTGGCCGCCGTTATCGAAGCGGGCCAGGTAGTCGCGGAAATCCTCGACCGACCGCGTGGCCGTATGGACCGCGGGCCAGCCGCTCACCAACCCGCGCATGACCACGGGCAGGCACGGCTCGACGACCTCCCTGAGGAACTGTGCCGGGCTGGATAAGCCCCTGCCGTCGACCTCACGCAACGTCTGACTCATCGAGGGTCGTCAAGCCGCGCCGGGGCTGAGCGGTTCGCGTCCCGGCAAGTCGCCGCCGGGCAGGAAGGAGCGATTCTTCCTTTGCGCCAACGCCGACACGTGGTCGAGCGAGGCCATCATCAGATAGATCAACTGCAGATAGCCGCGGCGGAACAGATCGAGTACCGCGGGATCGGCAAGCTGCTTCAATTGGTCCCGATTGATCGTGTACAGCCCGGTGAACTCGCGATTGCTGCCATCGTCGAAGCGCGCCGAGATGGTCATGGGCTCGATCAGTTTGAGTCCCATCAGCGTGTCGATGAAGATGCGTGTGCGCTCGGCTCCCGGGCGCAATTCACGCATCAATCCCATGACGCTTTGCAAATAGGTGCTCGGTTCACCCGCCGCGGTGAAAAGCTCCTGATCTCCGGACGACGCCACCCGCGGGTGATCGAGGTCGATGGCCAAATCCGATCCCGCGGTGACGAAGGGTCCGCGCTGCAAGTTGAGCGGGCGGTACGCACTCATGGCTCGATGCTCGTCCAAAAACAGGTTCTCGCCCGAATCGAAGCCCAGCATGGCGCCGCAATAGAACTGGCCTGTGTCGGCATCTTTGGAGAACAAGATGGGGTAGTGCATCGCGAGCGCGTGAAATTCGTTCACCACCACGGCCACGAAGCGCTGATTGTCGCCGTAGTGCGCGGCCGCCTGCGCATGCACGCGCAGTTTACGATGCGACTGGCTGTCGAGCAGCACGACGTTGCTCATGCGCGCTGTCTCCTGTTTTTAGATTGGCTGTAAGCCATATTCGAAAATCTTCTTCATCAGGTCGCGGTTCTTCGGCAGTTGCGATCGCATCTGACGGGTCATGGCGAAATTGTCATTGATGAGTTTCGCGGCCATGGTGCCGGTGGCGACATTGTCCCCGGGCTCGACCTCGGTGCGAAAACCCATGCCGTACAAGACGTATTGGTAGCTCGCGGCGGGAAACACTTCCTCCAGCCGGTCGAATTCATCGAAGAACCAGGGCGACTGGTACTTCCATAGATGCAATAGATTCTTGAGCCGATCCGAAATAGTGTCCGGAGCGACGTTGTCCCTCCAGAACGCGGAGTCGCTGCGCTGAGTCAGCACATAGTGCAGCTTGAGAAAATCGATGATCCGGCCCCAGCGGTAGTGTGTGACGTCGTTGAAACGTGCCGACACGATGTCCATGACTTCGCGGTTGGCAGGCATCTGTTCGGCTATCAGTTTCGCAGAGAGTTCGACCAGCACGATGGCGGAAGACTCCAGCGGCTCGAGAAATCCTGCGGCGAGCCCAACGGCGACGCAATTGTTCTTCCAGAAGGTTTCGCGATGCCCGCCGTGGAAGGATATCTTGCGCGGCGTCAGATGGGCGTGCTGCGGCCCCAGATACCGCATCAGGGCCTGGTGGGCCTCCTCGTCGGTGCAGTGCCGGCTGGAATACACATGGCCGGTACCGCGCCGGTTCGGCAGGCCGATGTCCCAGATCCATCCCGCCGATTGAGCGGTGGAGATGGTATGAGACGCCATGGGACTCTCCGGCGTCTCATAGGGAACCTGCACCGCCAGGGCCGAATCGCAAAAGAGCACGTCGCTGCAGTCCTTGAACGCCACCCCGAGGGTCTTGCCGAGAAGGAGGGCCGAAAAGCCGGAGCAATCGACGAACAGATCGCCCGCGATCTCGCCAGCCTGCTGCGTATCGACACTGCGGATATCGCCGTACTCCGATTGATTGACCTTTGTGACGTCGGCGAGCACATGGCGCACGCCGAGCTTCGTCGTGCAGTGCTGCTGCAGGAACCCCGCGAATTTTCCGGCGTCGAGATGGTAGGCGTAGTTGGCGACCGCCTGGTACTCGGGCGTGGTGATCATCTTGGGGGCAAGCCCATCGTCGCAGAGCTGGCCCTGCGGACACACGGTTTCGCAGAACGTACGGCCGGAGTGACTGCCAATCCAATGCGGGACCAGATTCACCTGGGTGAACCCCTGCGGCAGCATCAAGGGGTGGTAGTACGCGTCATCGTCGGCTCCGGTGGTCCAGCGCGCGAACTTGGCACCCTGCTTGAATGCCGCGTTGCAGTTTCGAAAGAACTCGGTCTCTGAGACGCCCATCTTTTGCAACGTGGACCGCAGCGTCGGCCAAGTGCCTTCGCCCACGCCGATGATGGGCACATTGGGCGACTCGATCAGAGTAACCGTGAAGCCGGTCTTCATGCGCCCTTGATGCCGGGCCGCAATGATGCCCGCCGTGAGCCAGCCGGCCGTCCCGCCCCCCACGATCACGATGGATTGAATGCGTTGCGTCATGTCGGTGCGATTATCTCACGGGCGCACAAAAAGAAGGGCCGCCTGGAAAGGCGGCCCTTGGTGATCCATGCCACAGCCTACAGTTTGGCGCGCACCCCCAGAGTAAACAGGCGTCCCGTATCGACCACATCCAGGATTTGTTCCTTGAAGCGGCCATGCGTGGAATAGGCCTGATCCGTCAGGTTGAGACCCTCGAAATAGACGCTGAAGTGTTTGTTGATATCGTAGCTGGTGCTGAAATCCACGTAGGTCCCGGCGTTCACGAAGGTCGGCTCGATGCCGTCCTGCGAGTTGTTCTGCGTCTGGCCATAATTCTGCAGGTACTCATTTTGGTGGTTGATCGCAACGCGCACCTGCAAGCCGTACTTGTCGAAGAACGGTATGAAGTTGTAGGAGTTGGCGAGGCCGGGCACCGCAAAGTTGGACACCGTGAGATTGCTGGGGTCATACGGCTTGTTGGTACTGACGAACGTGGCGTTGGACGAGAATCCAAAGCCGGTATCGCCGATCGTGTACTGCCACGCCAACTCAATACCGCGGACCTCGGCCGAAGGGCCATTGACCTGCGACGTAACGCTGAAGATCGCCGGTGAGCCGTTCGGCAGCGTCACACCATTGATTTGCTGTGTAATCGTGCCGCCGACGACGAAGTTGGTCACCTCTTTGTCGAATGCGTCGACTGAAACGTAGGAGTTCGGCGCGTAGTACCACTCGACACCGAAATCCAAGTTGTCGGACAGGTACGGCAGCAAGGTCGGATTGCCGCCGGTTCCATTGAGCGCTCCCACGCGCTGACCGGCCGGGACGTTGAGATCCGGCGTCAAATCGCTCAGCGGCGCGCGGGTCAATGTACGCGACGCGTCGAAGCGTACCTTGACGGTATCGGTCAGCGCCAGGCTCAAGTCCAGGTTCGGCAACAGATAGCGGTAGTTGCTTTCGGTGCTGACCGGGACGGGCGGCGTGTTGTTGAAGCCATAGGCCGTGTGATCGGTCGCCAGAATGGACAGCTGACCGGTCGGCAAAGTGGAGATGCCGGCCGAAGTCACGTGCGTATCCTCGAAGCGTGCCCCGAAGTTGATCTTCAACGGCATGTCCTCGATCTTGGTCGTCGTCGACATGCTCATGTACGGCGACACCGTGTTCTCGGTGATGTCCTGCGAATTGCCGAGGTTCTGGTACATGATGTACCTGCCGTTGCAAGGCACGTAGCCGGACAGGTTGGTGCAGACCGGGCTCTTTGGGGTCCCGACGTTCTGACCCGCGCCATTCAAGCCTTGCAGGTAATTCAATATCGCGTTGCCGTTGGCTTGGATAATGGCCGGCGGCAGCAGGGCGCCGTTGCCCCAGCCGTTGATGAAGCCGGACCCGGTGGTGTAGCTGTTGGAGATCAAGTTCGCCGGGATCGGTGCGACGCCGCCGGAACCCACCGGGGGCGGGCCATAGCCCGCATACATCTGCCAGGTATAGGGCAGGTCGGTAAATGCGCGCAGGGCCTCATCGTCGTGCGTGACTTGCACGCCGTACTTGAATTTCAGCGCATCGTCGTGCCAGACGCCTTCCAGCTTCAACTGGTCGATGGTGTCCGTATTCTGGTTGTAAGACTCCACCAACACATGCGAACCGATGTAGGCGGGATTGATGAAGTTCGAGGCAACGCCGGCCGGCCCATAGCCCGTCGGATAGGGCAGGTTGTTGCCGCCGGGGACCACGATACCGAGCGAGGTGGAGTTGGGGCCGTTGCCATAGCCGATGTCCGCGTCCAATGAGGTTTGGCCGCCGGGGTTGAGCTTGGCAACACCCTGATAGACGTCGAACATGTACGAACTATGGGCGCTCGCATCCCACTTCACGTTGAAACCCAGGGTGTTCATCGTAATGACGGATTGGTTGATCTGCGCCTGAAAGTCAGTGGGCGTACCCGGCTGCGTGAAATTCGTGACTGTACCGTCGGGCGCCTGAGTCACATCCATGATGCCGTTGCCGTTGAACCAGGCACTGAAGCCGTACTGATCCTGGACCAGCGTTTCCTTGGAATAGTTGTCGTCGAGAGTCATCTCCAAGCCATCCACAGGCTTGGCCTGCAGCACGAACCGCCCGCCGACGCGCTTGTCCTCGGTGTGCTCCTGGTAAATGCCGTAGTCCTGGATGAACCAATCCTTGATGCTGGGCGTGGCCGCCGCGCTGGGGGCGCCGGTGTAGCCGGCCGGTGGGGCTGAGGCGGGGGGATAGGCACAGGGCGCGGCGCCGGGCAACTGGCAGGCCGCCAAACCACCGCCGGAGGCCGGGTTGCCGCCCTCCCAACCTTGAATATTGACGTGATTGCCGCGAACTTCGCTGTCCGCATAGGCCCCGTCGATCAAAATGCCGACGCGATCGTCCGCAAAGGTGTTGCTGAACAACAGGCCGGCGTTCGGCTTGACCGAGCTTTGGCCGCTATTGTCGTCTCCCGACAGCGATCCCGCCAATTGCATTCCGGGGTGGTCGAGGGGCTTCGGATACTTGATATTGACGGTCGCGCCGATCGCGCCGCTCGAGAGGGAGGCGTCGGGGGTCTTGAGCACGTCCACTTGACCGACGAAGTCGGAACCCACCGATCCGAAGTCGAAGCCGCGGCCGGTGTTGCCGATCGCCGTCGGCACTTCGCGGCCGTCGAACAGGGTTTCATTGAACTGCGGGCCAAATCCGCGCACAGTGATTTGCGACGAGCCGCCGCCGGACGAAGTCCCGCCGGTGCCGGTCAACGACACTGCCTGACGGCTCACGGTCACGCCGGGAATTCTCTCCATCGCGGTGGCGAGATTTGAGTCCGGGAACTTGCCGATATCCTCCGCGGAAATGGCATCCACGATTCCGTCGGCATCTCGCTTGATGTCCAAGCTCTTCTGCAAGGACGCACGCAGTCCGGTCACGACGATCTCGGTCAGCTGATCGCTGTTGTCCGATGGTGCGGCGGCATCGGCGGCCGAGGCCGTACCAGGCACTGATAGCGCTGTCAGCGAGAGTGTGGAGGCACCCCCGACGCAGATGGCATGTATCAGTTTGCGAAGTTGGTCATTGGATGCAGTCTTATTCATTTATTCCCCCAAAACTCGGTATTGATTGACGGTGAGAGTCGCAGCCGCGCTCGTTCAAGTCCGACGTTCGTCGAATAGAATCCAGCGTGGAATGAGCGTTCTTTGGCCGAGAGTTGCGGCGCGAACAGCCTTGCTAAGATCCGACATGTTCCATCCCCCAGGCCCGATCGATTTCTTGGTAGCGGTACCAGTACCGTCCACCGTTTTGTATGGTTGCGCTACCATTCTATAAGGTATTTTGCTTTTTGCAATACCAATGTGGCGACGCTACCATGTTTCGAAAGACACCGCTGACATTTCTGTCGCTAGAAACATCGCGTTGCGCACGGCGGTGGGACCTAACCTACTGATTTGGTTGAGAACACCAGCGGTCCGCTCAGCCGACCATGTCCTCTAATTCCGTGCCGCGGGTTTCGTGGACCATCCGCAACACGAAGAAGATCGACAGGAACGCGCAGGCCGTATAGAAACCGTAGGTGAGGGGCAGGCCCAGGGATTTGGCCAGCACCGGAAAGCTGCCGCTGATGGCGAAGTTGGCGGTCCATTGCGCAGCGCCGCTCACCGCAAGTCCCGAGCCGCGCATCTGATTGGGGAACATTTCGCCCAGCATCACCCACATCACCGGACCCCAACTTAAGTTGAAGAATACGACGTAGAGATTCGCGCTGATCAGCGCGAGTAAGCCGATCTGGGGCGCCAAATGCAGCTTCTCGTTGGTCAGATCGCCCGTAGCGAATGCGACGGTCAGCACACCGAGCGTGACCGCCATGCCGATCGAGCCGATCAGGAGCAAAGGCTTGCGGCCGATCCGATCGATGAGAAAAATCGCGACCAGACAGGCGGCGATCGACAAGGTGCCGCTCAGTATGTTGATCTTCAGCGAGTCCGCTTCGCTGAAGCCCACGGCCTGCCACAGCACGGCGCCGTAGTAAAACACCACATTGATGCCGACCAATTGCTGAAACGTGGCGAGCCCGATGCCCACCCAGACGATCTTGCGCAGGCGTCCCGACGCGTCGAGCAAATCCTTCAGACGCGGAGTGTGGTCGGCGGCGATGGAGCCGCGAATTTCCACGGACTTGATCGCCGCCGCGGCCGCGCCGAACAATCGAGTCAGTACCGCCCGCGCCTCACCGTCCCGGCCGCGCGCCACGAGGTAGCGCGGGCTTTCGGGAATGAACAGCAGTGTGAAAAAGAACACGCTGGCGGGGAGGATTTGCATCCAGAACATCCAGCGCCATGCTGCATAGCCCAGCCAAAACGCGTCGGTGGATCTGCCGGCGCTGTGGGCCAGAAAATAATTGGCGAGAAACGCACCGGTCAGGCCGGCGATGATCATGACCTGCTGCAGGCTGGACAATCGGCCGCGCATGCGGGCCGGCGTCACCTCGCTGATGTACGCCGGCGACAACACGCTGGCCGCGCCGACACCGACTCCCGCCGCGAAACGCGCCAGGATCATCATCAGCGCCGAGCCCGCCGCGCCCGCCGCGAGTGCGCTCAGGATGAACAACAGAGCGGCTGCGACCATGACCCGACGCCGGCCCCAGACGTCGGCCAACCGTCCGGCCAGGAACGCGCCCACGGCACAGCCGGGGAGCAGGGCGCTCACGGTGATGCCGAGCCACGCGTCGCTCAGAGCGAAGGTAGATCGCAGTCCGTCCTGCGTGCCGTTGATCACGCCGCTGTCGTAGCCGAACATGAAGCCGCCGATTGTGGCCACACCGACGATGGCGGAGACCAGCCGAAGATTGGTATTGGCGTCGCGATTGTCGTTCAATTTATCCTCTCCCTCAGAAATGCGCGGCTCTGCGTCCGGCTCTTTAGAAACTCTTTTGCGGCAGCACCGCGATGCAAATTTCGCACGGAATGATAGCGCTACCGTATACTATAAACAGAAGTATTTCTTCACCGAGCACAGTAGGCGCGGTTTAACAGATTCAGCGTGTGGCGATCGAAATGGTAGCGATACCGTCGGGTAGGCATTCAGGACCTTCATGGTGGCGGAAGGCGCAGCCGCGCTTGCTCGCGAGGCGGACTCATGTACATGGGGATTGATATTGGCACATCCGCCGTGAAGGCGGCAGTCATGGACGAGGCAGGTCACGTGATCGACCAGGCCTCATCCCCGCTCACCGTCTCCCGTCCGCACGCGCTGTGGTCGGAACAGAATCCGGATGATTGGTGGGCTGCGACGTTGAGCGCCGTGGGCGGCTTACGCAGGCCCGTGCGCAATGCCGTGCGGGCGATCGGACTATCGGGCCAAATGCACGGCGCCACGCTGCTCGATGCGAACTCGCGCGTCCTCCGGCCGGCCATCCTCTGGAACGACGGCCGCAGTGCGCGCGAGTGCGTGGATCTCGAGGCGGCCGTGCCGCAGATGACGCGCATCACGGGCAATCGAGCCATGCCGGGATTCACCGCGCCGAAGCTGCTGTGGGTGCGTACGCACGAGCCCGGAATCTTCGCCGCCACCGCGAAAGTCGTGCTGCCCAAGGACTACGTGCGGTTGCGCATGACCGGCGAGCTCGCTTCGGACATGTCCGACAGCGCGGGAACGCTTTGGTTGGACGTCGCCAAGCGCCGCTGGTCCGAGGCGATGCTGGCGGGAACCGGTCTCGATGTTTCGCATATGCCGGCATTGTTCGAAGGCAACGAAATCACGGGAGAGCTGCGCGCGGAGCTCGCGGACACCTGGGGCATGCAGCGCGTGCCCGTGGTGGCCGGCGGCGGCGACAACGCGGCTGGCGCGATCGGCGTCGGGGTGGTGCGGCCGGGCGATGCATTCTTGTCGCTCGGCACCTCCGGGGTGCTGTTCCTCGCGAACGACGGCTATCGCCCGAACCCTGCGGGAGGGGTGCACACCTTTTGTCACGCCGTGCCCGATCATTGGCATCAGATGTCGGTGATCTTGAGCGCCGCGAGCTGCGTCGACTGGGCCGCCCGCTTGTGCGGGCTCGCCGATGCGGGCGCGGTGTTCGACGCGGCCGCGAATCGCAACGAGCCCACCCGCAGTGAAATCTTTCTGCCCTACCTGTCGGGCGAACGCACGCCGCACAACGATCCGAACGCGCAAGGGGTGCTGTTCGGTCTCGTTCACCAGACCGACGCGGCAGCAATCGCGCAGGCGGTACTGGAAGGGGTGGCCTTCGCATTTCGCGATGGCATGGATGCATTGCTCGCGACCGGCGCGCAAATCCAGTCGATCGCGGTGATCGGCGGCGGGGCTCGTTCGGCCTATTGGGGCAGGATCTTGAGTTCGGTGTTGGGCCGCTCCTTGACGTATCGGGATAGCGGGGCGGTCGGGCCCGCCTATGGCGCCGCGCGCCTCGCCCGCATGGGCTCCGAGAAGGCGAGCATCGACGATGTCTGCACGCCGCCGCCGATTTTGCATGTGGCCGAGCCCGATGCTCGGCTGACCGACCTGTACGCGCAGAAAATGCGGCGCTTTCGCAGCCTCTATCAGAATCTAAAGAGCTTATTTCGGGAGACAGTATCTTGAACCATTCATACTTCGGCGACATCGCCCCCATCGCCTACGAAGGCCCGCAATCCACGAATCCACTTAGCTTTCGTTACTACGACAAGAAGCGCATCGTGCTCGGCAAGACGATGGAAGATCAATTGCGGATGGCCGTGTGCTACTGGCATACCTTCATGTGGGATGGATTCGACGTCTTCGGCGCGGGCACCTTCCGCCGCCCCTGGCACGGCGGCCCGCTCGACCAGGCCGCGGCGGATCGCAAACTCAACGAGGCGTTCGAGTTCTTCACGAGATTGGGTCTGCCGTATTTCTGCTTCCACGATGTCGATGTCATGGCTCAGGCCCACAACATCCGCGAGCACGTGGCGAATTTCTCGATCATGGTCGACAAGATCGAAGCGAAGATGGCGGCGACGGGAATCAAGGTGCTGTGGGGCACAGCCAATCTGTTCAGTCACCCGCGCTACATGGCGGGCGCTGCCACCAATCCGGACCCGGATGTCTTCCGCTTCGCCGCGACACAGGTGCGCCACTGCCTCGAGGCCACGCACCGGCTGCACGGGGAGAACTATGTGCTATGGGGAGGGCGCGAGGGCTATGACACCCTGCTGAACACCAACTTGAAGCAGGAGAAGACGCAGCTCGGGCGCTTCCTGTCGATGGTGGTGGAGCACAAGCACAAGATCGGCTTCAAGGGAGCGATCCTGGTCGAGCCCAAGCCGCATGAACCGACCAAGCACCAATACGACTTCGACGTGGATACGATCTACGGCTTTCTGAAACACCACGGACTGGAGAAGGAGGTCAAGGTCAACATCGAGGCCAACCATGCCACTCTCTCCGGCCACAGCTTCGAGCACGAGATTGCGATGGCGATCGATTTCGGCATCTTCGGCTCCATCGACATGAATCGCGGCGATCCGCAGAACGGCTGGGACACCGATCAATTTCCGAACGATGTGCGTGAAATCTCGCTCGCGCTCTACTACGTGCTGCAAGGCGGGGGGTTCACGACAGGCGGCAACAACTTCGACGCCAAGGTGCGCCGGCAAAGCATCGATCCCGTCGATCTGTTCTACGGGCATATAGGCGCCATCGACATCCTGGCACGCGGCCTTCTGAACGCGGCGGCCATGGTGCAGGGCGGAGAATTGAAATCCTTCGTCGAGCAGCGCTACGCCGGATGGCGCTCCGAATCCGCCCGCACCATGCTGGAAGGGCGCAGCTCCCTCGCGGCCATCGCGGATGCCGCGGTGACCGACAACGTGTCGCCCGTTCAGCGGTCCGGCCGCCAGGAATACCTCGAAAACGTGATCGGGCGCTACACGTCCGGATAGCGCCCGGGCCCTTAAGATCCGCTCCGCGCTCTAAGGTCCGATGGTCAGCGCGGTGGACTTCAAGTCCACCGAGTTCGGTCCCACCATGACGTCAAAGTCGCCCGGCTCCACGACCCGCTGCATCGCCACGTTCCACATCCGGAAAGTCTCCGGCGTGAGCACGAAGTCGACGGTTTTGGATTCGCCGGGCGCCAGCGTGAGGCGGCGAAATGCCTTGAGTTCCTTGACGGGCCGGGTGACTGAACCCACCTGTTGGTGGACGTAGAGCTGCACGGTTTCGTCCCCGGCGCGCGTGCCGGTATTTCGCACGGGCACGCTCACCGTCACGGAACCGCTCGCGGCGATTCGATTCTCCGACAGTCGCGGCGCACCCATCTCGAAAGTCGTGTAACTCAAGCCATAGCCGAAGGGGTAGAGCGGCTCGACGGTATCGAACAGGTAGCCGCGGCGGGCGGAGGGCTTGACGTTGTAGAACATCGGCAGCTGGCCGACGCTTCGAGGAATCGTGACGGGCAGTTTGCCGCCGGGGTTCACGTCGCCGAACAGCACGTCCGCGACGGCGTTCCCGCCCTGTTCGCCGACATACCAGCCCTCGAGCAATGCATTGGCCTCCCGGGCGATCGTCACCGTGGAGGCGGGCCGGCCGTTGATCAGCACCACGACGATCGGTTTGCCGATCGCGCGCAAGGCATCGAACAGCGCCTGCTGTTCGCCGACGAGGTCCAGGCTGTCCCGGTCCCCCAAATGCGTTTTGGCCCAGCCTTCGCGGCTGGTCTGTTCGGTGTCGCCGACGGCCAGCACGATCTGGTCGGCTTTGCGCGCGATCGACACGGCCTCTTCGATCAGACTTAGGTTCGCTGCCGGATCCGCGAGGCGCACCGTGTCCTCCCACCAATCGTCATTGGCGGTGATCTTGACGCCTTCGGCAAAAACGATGTCCGCGCGTGCGCCGACCTTGGTTCGAATGCCTTCCAGGATGGACACCGTGACCGGCGGCTGACCGTAGTAGCCCCCGAGGCGGGCGACCGCCGCGTTGGGGCCGATCACCGCGATCACGGGCTTAGGCGAGCCGGGTTGCGGCAGCTTCAGCGGCAACATGCCGTCATTCTTGAGAAGGATGATGGACCGCTGCGCAGCCTTCCGTGCCAGCGCTCGCGCTTCTGTGTCATTCGTGAGCGCCACCGCCTGGGCTGCATCGGCGAATGGGTTCTCGAACAGGCCGGCGCGGAACTTAAGCGCGAGAATCCGACGCACCGCCACGTTGATCTTCTCCTCGGACACGCGCCCGTCGCGCACCTGTTGTGCCAATGTGGCGTAGGCTCCGCCGCTCGGCAGATCGCAGTCGACGCCCGCGCTGAGCGCCAGGCGCGCCGCCTCCTCGGGGCTGCCGGCGATATGGTGCAGTTTTTGCAGGTCGTCGATGGCGTAGTAGTCGCTCACCACCACGCCGCTGAAACCCCACTCGCCGCGCAGCACTTTATCCAGCAGCCAGACATTGGCGTGGCTGGGCACTCCGTCGATCTCGTTGTACGAGGGCATGACCGCGTTCACCCCGGTGCGCCGAATGACCGCCTCGAATGGCGGAAAGAAAAACTCGCGCAGCGTGCGCTCCGAATACGGCGCGGGACCCACGTTGGTGCCGCTCTCCGGCTGGCCGTGGCCCGTCAAATGCTTCAGGGTCGCGAATACCTTGCCGGGCGCCAGGGTTCGGGCCTTGCCTTCGCCCTGCAATCCCTCGACCGCCGCGACTCCCATCTCGCCCACCAGGAACGGGTCTTCGCCGAACGTCTCCTCGATGCGGCCCCATCGCGGGTCGCGCGCGACGTCGACCACCGGGGTGAGCGCGAGACTCACGCCGCGCGCTCGGATCTCCCGCGCCGTGATGACGTTGACCGCGCGCACCAGCGCAGGGTCCCAGCTCGAAGCAAGCCCGATGGCCTGCGGAAAGCTGGTGGCGCCGCGAGCGGCGTACCCGTGCAATCCCTCTTCGTGAAACAGGATGGGAATGCCGAGACGGGTGTGCGACACGGCGTAGTTCTGCAGAGCGTTCACGAGCCGAATCGTGCCGCGAATGTCGCGCCCCGGCACCACCCGCGGCGAGGACGGACCGGTCGCGTCGGAAGGGCGCGCAAACTGGCCGATTCCGTTCGGATACTTGCGGGCCATCTTGGCCGGGTCAAACTCGAGCTTTGAATCGAAAATTTCGGATTTGGCGTCCCAGATGCTCAGCATCTGAGCGACCTTTTCGTCCAGCGTCATGCGCGCCAGCAGGTCCTCCACCCGCGCCTCGACCGGCACGCCGGGGTCCTTGTATGCGGGCGCGACGGCCGCGGCGGCGGCCGGAGAGCGGCTCGACAGGGAGAGGACGAACGCGACGCTGCACAGCCGGCAGAGGGTTGATGAAGTCATCGTTTATTTTCTGATCTTTCCGCAGGTTCGACGGCGTTCTGATAGCGCTACCATGATGGATTCACTTCCGCTTTGTCAATTCTATTTGCTTTTTTTACCAACCCAAGCGCCAAATACACCACAGCCTGCTGTCGTAACCTGGCGTAAAAAATGACGATGAGAACAGCTAACCGACGTTTGGGGACTCGGGGCAATCAGAAGCCTAAACACCGTCAACGGGGCGCGCCGACCATCGCGGACGTGGCTGCGTACGCGGGTTTCGCCCCGATGACGGTTTCGCGCGTGATCAACGGGGAGAGCAACGTTCGGCAGGAGACGCGCGAGGCGGTGCAGGCCGCGATCGCCAAGCTCAAGTACTCGCCGAATCTGGCGGCACGCACCTTGGCCGGCGCCGAGCAGGTGCGCATCGGCCTGCTGTACAGCAACCCCAGCGCCGCTTACCTGAGCGAGTTCTTGGTAGGCAGTTTGGAGCAGGCCCGGCTCAGCCACGTACAATTGGTGGTGGAGAAATGCGACGCCAAACAGCACGAGGAGGAGGTGGTGCGCCAACTGCTCGCCTCGGGTGTCGACGGCATCATCCTGCCACCGCCCTTGTGCGACTCCAAGCTCATCCATGCGGTTTTGACCAAGGCCGGCGCGCTCGCGGTGGCGGTGGCGAGCGCGATCCCCCGCGCCGGCTTGTTGGCGGTGCGCATCGACGATCATGCGGCCGCTGTCGCCATGACCCGCCACATCCTGTCGTTGGGCCACACGCGCATCGGGTTCATCATCGGCAATCCGAATCAGACCGCGAGCGCTCAGCGCTTCGCCGGCTACAAGGCGGCGCTGACCGAGGCGGGAATAGATATCGACAAATCGCTGATCGGGCAAGGCCTGTTCACCTATCGATCCGGCCTCAAGGCTGCCGAACAGCTATTGAGCCTGGCGAAGCCTCCGACCGCGATCTTTGCGAGCAACGACGACATGGGCGCCGCGACGGTCACCGTCGCGCATCGCCATCATCTGGACGTGCCGAAGGACCTGACCGTCTGCGGCTTCGACGACACGGAGTTCTCACGGTCCATTTGGCCCGAGCTCACGACCATCCATCAGCCGATTGCCGATATGTCGCGCGCCGCCGTGGATCTCTTGGTGCGAAAGATCAGGGCTCGGCGGGCGGGCAAAGAAGAAGACTGCAAGCAGGCACTGATGGATTTCACGTTGGTGCGCCGAGATTCGGACGGAGCGCCGCGTCACTGAGGATCGGCATCGCGCGCCGCATAGACGCCGATCAACGTGCCCGTGAACAGATTGGTGCGCTCGCTCGCCAGAACTGTTCCGTCCGCGTGGGCGAGCAGCACCCGCCAATCTTCGCCGGGGAGCGCGTACGAGAAATCATATTCCGCCCCGCGCGCGGTCACACGCAGACGGATCGCCGCGCCGGGCGCGCCCGCGTACGGGGTAGCGGCGGCGATGCGTCCGTCTTGCGGATCCGCGCCACTGCGCACCGCAACGACCAGCATTGCGGCCTCACGGGTTTGCAGGAGACCGAGAAAATAATGGTGCCGCTCATCGGCCATCGCGCCAGTGCGATCGATCGACGATGAACGCCGTGGAAGGACTCGGGCGCATGGGCGTCAGCGGCACCGGTGTGTGGGGCGGCAGTATTTGCGGCCAGCCACGACGCCAGTCGACCGGCAGCAGAATCGGGAGGCCCGGAAAGAAGGCGAAGCTCGAGTTGATCAAGTAGGCGCCCTCATCGCGCCAGCGCGCGAAATAGGATGCGGGCGCTGAAAGTCCTGCCCGGCGCGACAATCGGCATGGCGGGCTCGTAGCCGCGCAAATTCAAGGCGTTGTTGATGTGCGGAACGGGCTCGAAACAGAAGCCATCGGCGCCGCTCCGGACATAGACCACGGCGGCGCTCAACTCCGGCGAGCCGCTGATCTCGAGCGCCAGCGGCCGGTCCGGCCAGTCAATGCGGGCGGGCCCGCTCCAACCGGTGAAGCAATGATCGATATCTGCGCGCTCCACCGGCGCTGCGCGCGAGAAATCGAACTGACCCGAGGGCGCGACCGGCTCGCGCGGCAGATCATCGTCGCCTTTGAGCCACACACCGCGCGCGCGAAATGTCAGACGCGCACCGGGTAGCGGAAAGTATGGATGGTGCCCGAAAGCGAGCGGCGCCGGATGCGGGCCCGAATTGACGGCGTGAAGTTCCAGCACCAGCTCCCGGCCGCCGAGAGTGATTCGTTGCCTCGCCTCGAACGGCCATGGCCAGCCTGTGTTCGGCTCATGCATGAGAGTCAATAGGGCCGAAGAGTCGGTGCGCTCGGTGCACAGCCAGGGGCTCTCGAACCCAACGCCATGGATGGAATGCGGCTCCGGCGGAAAATTGCGCGCGAGCGTGATGAGGCTCCCATCCCATTCGAACCGGCCCTGGGCGATTCGATTGGAATAGGGTACCAGTGGAAAGCTCGCCATTCCGAAGGCGTCGCGTGCCGCAATCCTGGCGGCATTCGCGGCGCGAAACATCTGTTGGCCTTCCACCGTCCAACCGCCGATGCTTCCGCCGATCCGCGGATACAATTCGCAGCGATCGGCGCCATGAAGCAGGGTGATAACGTCGTCGGTCATTGGTTTTGTCGGTGAATGATAGCGCTATCAAGAGCGCTTTGCGAGATGCGTCCGTGCGTGTCGTATCATTGGCGCTCTTGAATCGAGGGAGTTCTGCCTGTGCGAAGAACGAGCGGGTCAATCTCGCGGGTTTGCGCGGCGGCCGCGCTGCTATGGCTCGCGTCCGCATCGTGCGCATTGTCTGCCTTGCATGCCGAAGACGGCTATGATTTGTGGCTGCGCTACCGACCGATCGAGACCTCGTGGGCTGCGCGCTATCGGCCTCTGGTGCGCGAACTCGTGCCGCCGGCCTCTCCCAACGATGCGGCGCGAAGCGAGCTGCTGCGCGCCATACCCGCCATGCTGGGCACCACCCCGGCCATCGCCCTCGAACCGACCCAGGACGGGGCGATCGTTGTCGGTACGCCGCGAACCTCGGCGCCGCTCGCCCGATTGCACCTGGATCTCGAGGGCCTGGGCTCGGAGGGGTATCTACTGCAGAGCGCGACGCTCGACGGGCATCGCGTCATCGTGATCGCCGCCAACTCCGATGCCGGCGTGATTTTCGGCACCTTTCAATTCCTGCGCCTGCTGCAGACGCGCCAACCCATCGATCGCCTGATGCTGCGCTCGTCGCCCCGCCTGCAGCACAGGATCCTGGATCACTGGGACAACCTCGACGGCACGGTTGAACGCGGGTACGCAGGCGCATCGATTTGGGACTGGCACAAACTGCCGGACTACCTCGCGCCGCGCTACCTGGACTACGCGCGTGCCTGCGCATCGATCGGCATCAACGGCACGGTCCTCACCAATGTGAACGCCGACGCACGCGCGCTCACCCCCATGTACCTGGAGAAGGCCGCGGCGCTGGCGACGGTATTTCGGCCGTACGGCCTCAAGGTATATTTGACGGCGCGATTCTCCGCGCCGATTGAAATCGGCGGCTTGCAGACCGCCGATCCGCTCGACCCGACAGTGCGCCTGTGGTGGCAGCGCAAGGTCGACGAGATTTACCGATACATCCCCGATTTCGGAGGATTGCTCGTCAAGGCGAGTTCCGAAGGGCAGCCGGGTCCCCAGGACTACGCACGCTCGCATGCCGACGGCGCCAATATGCTCGCGGCCGCGGTGGCTCCCCATGGCGGCATCGTCATGTGGCGGGCGTTCGTGTATTCGAACAATCAATCCGAAGACCGCGCGAAGCAGGCTTACGCTGAGTTCGTCCCGCTCGACGGCAAGTTCCGAGACGGCGTATTGGTGCAAGTGAAGAACGGCCCCGTCGACTTCCAGCCGCGCGAGCCGGTGCATCCGTTGTTCGGTGCGATGCCCGCGACCCCGCTGATGTTGGAAGTGCAAATCACCAAGGAATACTTGGGCTTCGCCACCCACCTGGTGTATCTCGGCCCGCTGTACGAGGAGGCGCTGCGCTTCGACACTCAGGCGAGGGGCCCGGGTTCGACTGTGGACAAGATAGTGGACGGCTCGCTGCCTGGCTACGCAAAGGGCGGAATGGCCGGTGTCGCGAATATCGGCGCCGACCGCAATTGGACCGGCTCGAATTTCGATCAGGCCAACTGGTATGCGTTCGGACGTCTCGCCTGGGATCCGGCTCTCACGTCGCGCGACATCGCCGAGGAATGGGTGCGCATGACATTCTCGAACGACGCCGGATTCCTCACCCCCGTGGTCGCGATGATGATGGGCTCGCGCGAAGCGGCGGTGGATTACATGACGCCGCTGGGACTCTCGCATCTCATGGCGCGCGGCCATCACTACGGGCCGGGCGCATGGGAGAGCGGCGGACAGCGCGCCGACACGACGCCCCCTTATTTTCATCGTGCCGACGCCGCCGGCATCGGTTTCGATCGCAGCGCCGCCGGCAACAATGCCGTCTCTCAGTACGCCGCCCCGGTGGCCGCGCAGTTCGATGATCCGCGGCTCACGCCGGAGAAGTACTTGCTGTGGTTTCACCACTTGCCCTGGGACTATCGCATGGCCTCCGGCGCCACGCTTTGGGACGAACTCGTGATCCACTACAGCCGCGGCGTCGAGCAAGTGGGGCGCATGCGGAAGACCTGGGCACGCTTTGCACCGTTCGTGGACGCAGAGCGCTACGCCGAGGTGTCGGCGTTTCTCGCCGTTCAGGAAAGGGAGGCGAGGTGGTGGCGGGATGCGAGCCTCGCCTATTTCGAGAGCCTGTCCGGCCGCCCGTTTCCCGCCGGCTACGATCCTCCGGCCCATTCGCTGCAGGAGTACGAGGCGCTTTCCTTTCCGTATGCGCCGGGTAACCCGGGATGGACCGCGGCGCCTTTTCGACATTGACGGCTGTTCTGCGCGGCCACTGGTGATATGCCGCGTGATAGCGTTACCATGATCCAAATTCAAGACGGGAGACGGGATGGGCATTCATTGGCGGATCAGATGGACGGCCCTGTGTTGGGCGGCGGGCGCCGCCTGCGGGGGCACAGCCCTCGCGCAGCCGCAGCATCTGCTGCCGAGCCCGATGTTCCAGGATCACGCCGTCCTTCAGCGCGACCGCCCGATACCGGTTTGGGGCGAGGCACGCCCGCGAGATGAGATCGTCCTTTCGATCAACGCCGCCGCAGTGCGCGTGCACGCGGATCCGTCGGGTCACTGGCGGGCCGTACTTCCCGCGATGTCCGCTGGCGGCCCTTATTCGCTCGAGCTTCGCACCCGGTCCGGTGAGAGCCGGTCGATTTCGGATTTGCTCGTGGGCGATGTGTGGCTTTGCTCCGGCCAGTCGAACATGGAGTTGCCGGTGTCGAGGACACTCGATGCCGAGCGCGAGATCTCGGGATCTGCCAACGATCGCATCCGCGTTCTCACCGTCGCGCGCGCGAGCAGTGCGGTCCCACTCGCGCATTTCGCGGACCCGGTTGCCTGGGCGGCGGCATCGCCGGCCACCATTCGCGGCTTTTCGGCGGCCTGCTACTACTTCGCGCGCGAGCTGCAGAAATCCGTACCGGTGCCCATGGGATTGATCCACTCGTCCTGGGGCGGATCGGGTATCGAAACGTGGATCAGCGACGCAGCTCTTCGCGCGCAAGGCGGATTCGACCAGCGCCTGGACCTGTTGCGCCTGTATGCGCAGGATCCGGCGGCGGGAGACCAGGGGCTGGCACTCATGTGGGAGGACTGGTGGCGCGCGCATGCGCCCGCGGGCTCTGCGCCTTGGAAGGCCCAGCCCGGGACTTCCGCGGATTGGCGTGCCGTGCCCGAGCCCATGCGTGATTGGAAATCGTGGGGCGTCCCCGAACTCAAGAATCACGACGGCATGGTCTGGTTTCGGCGCACCGTCATCGTTACGCCCGAGCGAGCAGCATTGGGTGCGTCGCTGTCCTTGGGTGCCATCGACGAGGTCGATGAGACGTGGGTGAACGAGCGAGCGATCGCGAATTCATTCGGATGGGGCACGGAGCGGACGTACCCCTTGCCGGCAGGGGTACTTCACGCCGGCGAGAATTCCATCGTGGTCAATGTACTCAAAACCTGTTGCGCGGGCGGAATGCTCGGACCGCCGGACCACATGGCGCTGCGCTTTGCCGACGGCAGCACCGTCCCCTTGGGCGGTCACTGGCGCTACCAATTCGTTCCCGAGAGCATGGGGTACCCCCCGCGCTCGCCGTGGGAATCCATCGGCGGGCTCTCGACTCTGTACAACGCGATGATCCTGCCCTTGGGACCCTACGCCTTGCGCGGCGTCGCCTGGTATCAGGGCGAGACCAACGCCGGCCGAGCGGGGCAGTATCAGAAATTGTTGGCAGGTCTGATGAGCGACTGGCGCAGGCAATTCGGCGCCGAGCTGCCCTTTCTCGTCGTCGAGCTGCCCGACTACGGCCCGGCTCCGGCTTCGCCGGTGGCCTCCGATTGGGCCAACTTGCGCGAAGCGCAGCGCCGCGGAGTGGCCGATGACGGGCGCGCAGCATTGACGGTGACCATCGACATCGGTGATCGGCAGGAGCTTCATCCACCGAACAAACAGGAAATCGGGCGCCGTCTTGCGCGCGCCGCGCGGCACTTGGTCTATGGCGAAAACATTTCCCCATCCGGTCCGACTGCTGCGGGTGCGCAGCTCCAAAGGCAGGGCGTTCTGGTCTCATTCAAGGATGTCGAGGGACAGTTGGTCGTCTACAGCGCCAAAGACCCGATCGGTTTCGAGCTTTGTGGCGACACCCAGGCAAGCTGCCGGTTCGTCAACGCGGTGATGCAGTCGGATAGTTCGGTGCTGCTCGATTCCGCGGGTGCAGAGGCGCCGGCCCGCGTGCGCTTCTGCTGGGGCGACGGCCCCGTATGCAATCTCTCCGATAAATCCGGTCTACCCGCGGGACCCTTCGAACTCGAGGTGCGGTAGGCGAGCGGAGTCAGCCGGTGGCCAGCCCGCGCAGGTATTCCTCATGCGTGGGAAGGTGGGCCACCATGCCGGCGATCGCGGTCCGCGCGGTCTTCAAGGCTGCCGAAATCTCCGCGTAGTCGATGTTTTCCACCCGCGGACAGTACACGCTCGGCTTGACGCCCATGCCCTCGAAGACAGATTGCCAGCTTGCGCTGCGGAACAAATCGTCGACGCCTTCACGCAGTGCGCCACGGCCCCTGAACAATTCCATCCGCTCCCGGAGGGAATCGGGCAGGACCATGTTCCGGCAGGACTCCCAAAACGGCGAATCGTCTCTTGCCGTGGCGCCGTAGTGCAGCACGATGAAATCGCGCACCTCTTCATAGTCGGCCACGATGCGCCGGTTGTACTCGCGGACCAGGGCAGCGTCGCAGTCCCGGTCGGGAAAATACCGCAGGAAGAAATCCATGCCCCTGGCGATGAGGTGAATGGATGTGGCTTCCAGGGGTTCAACGAATCCCGAGGCGAGGCCGAGCGATAGACAATTTCGCTTCCAGACCTCCCGCCGGTGTCCGGTGGTAAAGGGAATCACGCGGGGCTCGCCCACGGCGGCTGCGTCGAGACCGCGCATCAGCGTCGCCTTGGCGCTCGCATCGCTGCAGAAGCGGCTCGAGTACACATAGCCCTGCCCGACGCGATTTTGAAGGGGTATCCGCCAGCTCCAGCCGGCCGGTTGCGCCGTGGCGCGGGTATAGGGCAACAAGGGTCCGCGGCTCTCCGTCTTGATGACGACGGCGCGGTCGCAAGGCAAATAATCGGACCAATCGACGAACTCGACTCCCAAGGTGCGGCCGATCAGCAGAGCATTGAAACCGGTGCAATCGACGAAGAAATCGCCGGCAATCTCCCTGCCGTCGGCAAGCACCACGCTTCGTATGAATCCGTCGTCGCGTTGTTTCACGCATGCGACCCTGCCTTCGGTGCGCGTGAGCCCTCTGGCCTCGGCGTAGCGCCGCAGATAGCGTGTCACCAATAGCGCGTCGACGTGCAGGGCATAATTCGCGCCGCCGATGGGCGTGTTACGGGCCTTCGAGGGCGGGAAAAAACGTCCGTTCTCCGCCATGACATTGCACGGCGAGAAGTCGAGCAGGGAAGAGGCGTCGCCGCGGGCACGGGCCTTGAGCCAGCATTGGTAGAAATCGTGGCTGGCGATCGGCCGGCCGATAACGCCGAACGGATGAAAGTACTTTGTCCGGGGCCGGTGCCAGCCTAGGAATTGAATGCCGAGCTTGTAAGTGGCCTCGGTGGCGCGGATGAACTCCCGCTCATCGATGCCGAGCCGCTGTATCAGGCCCACGAAGGGCGGAACCGTGGATTCGCCGACGCCGATGGTCCCGATCTCTTCGGATTCGACCAGCTCGATGCCGCACACCGCCGGTTTCAGATGATGGCTGAGCATCGAGGCGGCGAGCCACCCGGAAGTACCGCCGCCGACGATGACGATTTTGGTCAGAGGCTTCATTACCAGTCCTGATTTTCCACCAGCAATCCCGGGGTCTGTCGATCACGCACCGTATTATAGTTCCAGTAGGCCGAACTGCTTGCCTGAATGGATCGGCGCAGTACATCGATCGCCTTATGTCGTGGAAAGCTCACACGCCAGCACAGCGCCAAGGTACGCGTGGGAACCGGGCTCGAAAAGGCACGGGTCACCAACAGATGGGGCGCGTACAGGGAGGCGTCGGCCGCGGACTGGGGCAGGATGGTGACGCCCAACCTCGAGGCCACCATGTGACGCAGAGTATCGAGGGTGCTTCCACGGGTGAAATTGCGCTTCTCACCCGGAGCCGGTTGCGGCTTGGAATTCAAATGCGGGAAGGCGGCCAGCACCTGTTCGCGGAAGCAGTCTCCTTCACCCAGCAACAGCATCTCCCCGGGGTCGAGATCCGCCGCCGCAATGAGCGTCTTTCCTGCCAACTTGTGATCGGCCGGCAACAGCAACACAAAGGGCTCGTCGAACAGGGACTGAGTTACCACATCGGGCTCGCTGAAGGGTTCGGTGACCAGAATGGCATCGAGGTCGCCGTTGCGAAGCTTGAGCGTCAGCGACGTCTCGTTTCCCTCTTCGATGTAGAGCGAAAGCTGCGGGGCGCTTTGCTGCAGGAGCGGAATGAATTGCGGCAGCAAGTAAGGGCCGATGGTGGGCAGAGTTCCGAGTGCCAGCGGACCCTGGAGCTGATCCTTATCGGAGTCTGCGACGTCCTTGATTGCGGCGGCCTGATCCAGCATCAGGCCCGCCATGGCGACGATCCGCTCGCCCAAGGGCGTCGCCTGCACGCCTTGCTTGCCGCGCTCGAAAAGCACCGCGGATAGCTCTTCCTCCAGCTTCTTCACCGCAATGCTCAGCGTAGGTTGACTCACGTGACAGCGCTCGGCGGCCCGCCCGAAGTGCTGCTCCTGGGCCAGTGCGACGATGTAGCGCAGTTCGGTCAGGGTCATGGATTAGCTGCTGCGCAAGTCAATGGGCCGCCCGGCGCGGGCCGATTCGTAAATCGACATCATCAGGCGCACATCGCGAAGACCTTCTTCGCCCGGAACCCGGGTGGCTTTCCCTTCCACGATGCAGCGGGCGAAGTCATCCATTTCCACCGCGAACTGATCCGTCGGTGCGAACTCGATCAGCCGCCCGTCGCTGCGCACGCCCCGGGTGCCATCGTAATTGAAGGCCGGTTCCAAACCGAACCAGCCGCGCTCGGCGATCGCACGAAAGTAGCCGACGCCCGGGGTGTTGTAGCTGCTGCCGCAATGACTGACGGCGCCGCCCGGAAACTTGGCCTCCCACACCACGGACTCTTCGACCTCCGAGAATCGTGCCGGATCGCCCTGCGTCGTGGCCGCCGAAATCCACACCGGTTCCTCGCCGGTCAAGTAACGCGTGGCCTGCAAGGCATAGATACCCACGTCCATCAGCGGCCCGCCGCCCGCCAGCGCGCGCTTCAAGCGCCACACCCCGGCGTCCACGCGGTTGCCGAAATGGGCATCGATCAATTTGAGCGGGCCGAATTCTCCTGCACGTGCGATGCGCACGCATTCCAAGTGATGCGGCTCGAACCGGCAGCGATAGCCTATGGCGAGCATGCGATTCGCCGTTTTGACGGCATCGATCATTTGCCGGCAACGTTCGACGGAGATTTCCATGGGCTTCTCGCAAAACACATGCTTTCCCGCCTTGGCGGCAACCAGGGCGTTGTCCAGGTGCAAGCCATTGGGGGTCGCGATGTAGACGACATCGATGTCCGCGTTGTCGGCGATGCGGTGCATGGTCTCGTAGCTATAAACATTCCTCTCCGGGATGCCGTACCGGGCCTGCCATTGCACCGCCTTCGCCGGGGTGCCGGTAATGATTCCGGCCAGGCGGCAGTTCACGGTCTTCTGCAGAGCCGGGGCGATTTGATGAGTGCTGAGATTGCCTAGACCGCAGAGTGCGAAACCGAGTTGGCGCTTCGACGAGCCACCGAGCGCGCGGCTCATGCGGGTGCCGATCATGGGCGCGGCGGCGAGAGCGGCGGCCTGCACGATGAAGTTGCGACGCGTGTCCATAGCGGTTTCCCTAGCGTTCGGCGCGGAGTGTGTGGCGGCTAGTCACAAAGATCAAGCCGGGGTAGGGTAGACGCATGAAGGTCATACCGGCGCACGCAATGATGGCGGGACTCGTAATGGCGGTGGCGTTCGGCTCGTATCCGGCAGTCGGGGCGGCCCCTGTCGACAAGGCGAAAATCGACGCCGCATTGCGCGGCTTCATCGAGTCGAGAGCCCTGGTCGGTGTTTCCGCCCTGATCTACCAGAACGGACACGAAACTTACTTCGGTGCCTTCGGTCAGGCGGACCGCGAGGCCGGCAAACCCATGACTCGCGATACGCGGGTGCAGATCTACTCCATGACCAAGCCGATTGTGGGCGTCGCGCTGATGTCGTTGTACGAGGCCGGGAAGTTTCAGCTCGACGATCCGCTCGCCAAGTACGCCCCGGAGTTCGCCAATCTGCGGATTTACGCGGGCATGGATCCGCATGGAGAAGTCGTCTACGCGCCGCCGCTGCGACCCGTGACCATTCGCGACCTCACGCGCCATACGGCCGGTTTCTATGCGGGCACCGACCACACGCCGGTCGGGGAAATCTACCGCGCCGCCGACCCGTCCAACAAGAACAACACGCTGGCGGCGGAGGCGAAGGTACTCGGCTCGCTGCCGCTGCTGTTTCAACCGGGAACCCGCTGGCTGTACGGGCCTTCGGTGGACGTGCAGGCGTTTCTGGTCGAGCGCCTGTCCGGCATGTCCTTCGACAAGTATTTGGAGCAGAAGATATTCAAGCCGCTGGGCATGAAGGACACGCGCTACGTATTGCGGACGCAGGATCGAGCGCGCATTGCCGCGCTCTACGACCGGCATGAGGACGGCTCGCTGTCGCGCGTGCCGGATGAGACGGCCCTCGAATTCAACGGCCGCGATTGGCCGATGAAGCCCGGCAGCTACGGCCTGGTGTCGACGCTCGACGACTACATGCGCTTCGCCCGCATGCTGCAAAATGGGGGCGAGCTCGACGGCGCGCGCATTCTCAAGCCCGAGACCGTGCGGCTCATGGCGACCGACGCGATGCCGGCGGAGGTGACCGACACATCCTGGCTGCCGACCAAGGGACAGGTGGGATTCGGCATCGACTTTGCCGTGCGCATTCGCCCGCCCGCCAACGCACAAGAGGCCTCCGGCGCCGTCGGCGAATTCTTCTGGGACGGCGCGGCCGACACTCTGTTCTGGGTGGATCCGAAAAATAATATTACGGCCGTCCTGTTCACCCAATATAGGCCGTTCGGCACCGTGCCTCTGCATAAGGCATTCCGCGACGCCGTTTACAGCGGGGTGCCGGAGGCTTTGGCTCGCTAGCACGCATTCGACGCGCACGTTTCGCGTTGCTCAAGACCTTGTGAATGGTGCCAGTTTTAATTTCTATATATTATATAGTTACAGAATATATCTAGATAAGACATTACTATACGTGCGAAGCCGCGCCGCCGGCACCTGAGCCCGCCGTGCTAGAGTTTATTGTTTCCCACGAGTAGTTATCGATGACGGATCGACTGAGCTCCTTATTGGCGGAGAGGCCGTGGCTGTTGGCCGACGGCGCAACCGGCAGCAACCTGTTCGAGCGCGGATTGCAGTCGGGCGATGCACCCGAACTTTGGAATGCCGATCACCCGGAGCGGATTGCGCAACTGCACCGCGCCTTCGTCGAGGCGGGCGCCGACATTATTTTGACCAATAGCTTCGGCGGTACGCGGCATCGATTGAAGCTGCACAAGGCCGAACACCGCGTCGCCGAGCTCAATGAAACTGCGGCCGGCATCGCGCGCGCCGAGGCCGATCGCGCCGGTCGCGTGGTGCTCGTTGCCGGCAGCATGGGGCCGACCGGGGAGATTCTCGAGCCGCTTGGACCCTTGAGCCTGGATGCGGCCCGTGAGGCGTTCGCAGAGCAAGCCGTGGCTCTCGCCCGGGGCGGCGCGGATATTCTGTGGATTGAAACCATGTCGTCCGTCGAGGAGACCGAAGCCGCCGTGGCAGGCGCGCGCACGACCGGGCTGCCGGTGGTGGCGACTTTGAGTTTCGACACCAACGGCCGCACCATGATGGGTATCACGCCGGCCGAACTCGCCGGATTGCACCACAAGCACGCGCTCGCCGCCTGCGGCAGCAACTGCGGCACCGGACCCTCAGAACTCGTCGCCTGCATCGTCAATCTCGCCACGGCGTCGGATCCTTCGGCGATTCTGGTCGCCAAGGCGAACTGCGGCATACCGCAATTCATCGACGGCGCAATTCGCTTCAACGGCACTCCCGAGCTGATGGCGCAGTATGCCTGCCTGTCGCTGGACGCCGGCGCGCGCATCATCGGCGGTTGCTGTGGCACGACCCCAGAGCACCTACGCGGCATGCGCCTGGCGCTCGAAGCCCATGTGCGCGGACCGAAGCCGGACCTCGCGACCATCGAATCCCGGCTGGGCGCCATCTCGACCGGCGCGACCGCGCAGCTGCGCGGCGATATGAGCCGTCTGGCAGGCGCTGCCCCAGGGGCCTCGGGCCGGCGCACCAGCCGGCGCGGTGCGCGGGCGGAGAACTAGATTCGAACTACCGCGCGTGCGCCTCGCGGGCCCTTCTAAGGATACTTGTTCTCTACGACGTCCCGCACCAGATGCGTGTCGTAGACCAGCACGACCGAGGCAATCTTGCCGGTATCGGGGTCGAAGTTGAATACGTCGGCGCACTCGAAGGCGACCTTCGAGCCGTCCTTCAGCCGCCAGTCATAGAGATAGTAGGCGACCGCCCGCATATGCGCTTCGGCGCTGACCAGCACGTCGTAGACAGTGAGTTCGGAGGAGCTCGATGCGTCGGCAACCTTCGCCATGTAGGCCCGCACCGGCAGCCGTCCCAGGAACGGCGATTGGACCCAGCCATCGGTGGTGAAGAGCGCGGCCGCCTTGTCGACGTCGTTCGCTTCAAGGGCCTTGAGATACTTGCGCACTGCCTTCTGCATATGCCTCTCCTATCCTTCGGATCCCGAGCAGTCAGCTTAACCAGGTCATCACCACAAGGAAAGGGGCGGGGCGGCCGACGCGCCAATCCGGTATGGTACGCGGCGCGGCGGCGATGGGCCGGCGCGGCCTGATGGAAATGTAGTGAGCAAATCGGCACAGGAACTCTGGTTGGGTCTCGACACCGGCGGCACGTTCACCGACGCGGTGCTGCTTGCCGACGGTCGGCACGTCATCGCCAGCGCCAAGGCGCTCACGACTCCTTGGAATCTCGCGCTCGGCATCGGCAGGGCCATTCGAGCGGTGCTCGATCTGCTTCCGGCCGATACCGGCCGCCAGGACATCGGTCTCGTGTCGGTATCGACGACGCTCGCCACCAACGCGGTGGTGGAAAATCGCTTCAGTCCCGTGTGCACCCTGCTGATCGGCTTCGACGATGCCATGGTCGAGCGCTCCGGCCTCGAGCGCCACGGCAGCGGCGGCCTGGTGGTTCGGGTGCAGGGCGGTCATATGGCGACGGGCGAAGAGTCGGCGCCGCTCGATGAGGCGGCCGTGACCCGCGCCGTCATGGAGCATCAATCCCGCGTCGAAGCCTTTGCCGTCGCGGCCCATTTCTCGGTGCGCAATCCGGCGCATGAATTGCGCACCCGGGCGTTGGTTCGTGCGCTGACACCCAAGCCCGTGACCTGTGCGCACGAATTGAGCTCCAAGCTCGACGCGCCGAGGCGTGCGCTGACCGCGGCGTTGAACGCGCGCCTCACGCCGCAGATCCGGCAACTGATCGAGGCGCTGTCGCGCGTGCTCGCGGACGAGTCGATCGAGGCGCCCTTGATGATCGTCAAGGGCGACGGCTCGTTGATGAAGGCGGACATCGCGCTCGAGTATCCCGTCGAGACCATTCTGTCGGGCCCCGCGGCGAGCGTGGTCGGCGCGGGATTCTTGACCGGCCTTCAAGATTTCGTCGTTTCCGACATGGGCGGCACCACCACGGACATCGCGGTGGTCTCCGGCGGCCGGCCCGTGATCAGCGGCGAGGGTGCCCTGGTCGGCGCCTGGCGGACAATGGTCGAGGCGGTGGATGTTCGTACCTGCGGCCTCGGCGGCGACAGCGAGGTCTACCTCGATCGCCAGTACCGCCTGCGCGTCGGTCCTCGCAAGGCCATGCCGCTGAGTTTGTTGGCGCATGCGCATCCCGCGGCGCTTGCCTTGCTGCGCTCGATCGCCGAACTCGAGCGGCTTCCGGCCTATCCGACGCAATTCGCATTTCGAAACCCCGATCGCGAAGCGCCCGCGCACCTGTCCGCGATCGAGCGGCGGGTGTGGGGCGAACTCGAACCGGAGCCGCGGCAAGTGGCGGATGTCGTGCGCAGCGGCGCCGGCCTCGACGCTTTGCGGCGTCTCGCGGACTCAGGGCTCGCGACCGTGGCGTCCTTCACGCCCAGCGACGCCATGCACGTGCTCGATCGACAAAGGGGATGGTGTGTCGAGGCCGCCCTGTACGGGGCGCGGATTCTGGCCACCGAGGAGCGCAATGCACGTGCTGCACGCGCGGCGGTTTCTCCGCAGGAAATTTGCGAGCGCACTTACGAGCACGTGGTGCGCGAAACCGGCCGCGCCTTGCTCGCCGCCGCGCTCGCCGGCGATCCCGGCCTGGAAAAACACGCACGCGGCTGGGGGGAACTCGGCGATCGGCTGATCGAGGATTGCGTCGCCGGCCGGCGCTTCTCGACGCTCATGCAGGCGACGCTGGGGCTCGCGCGCCCGCTGATCGCCATCGGTGCGCCGGTGGGAGCTTACTATCCGGAGGTCGCGCGCCGCTTGGGCGCACCGCTGTCCATCCCGGAGCACGCCGCCGTTTGCAACGCGGTAGGCGCCGTGGCCGGAGTCGTGTCCCAGGCCGTCGAGATCCTGGTCAATCAGCCGACCTTCAAGGTCTTTCGAGTTCACGATCCGGCGGGGAGCCGGGACTATCCGGACCCCGAGCCTGCACTCGAGCATGCACGGCGCGCATCGCGCGAACTCGCACTGGCCGCGGCGCGGCGCGCCGGCGCAGCCGATCCGCACGTGGAAACCAGCGTCACCGAAAAGCTTGCGCAAGTCGGCGCGGGCGGCGATTACCTCGCGGAGGCGATGGCGCGCTCGGTTGCGACCGGCCGCCCGCGCGGCCGAAGCGCCGCTGTCTAGGTCGCGCCCTTGCGGCGGCCATCCGATGACGGCGTATCGGCATAGGCGTATCGGTAAAAAGCATACCGAAAATAATCTCGGACGCAGTGCGCATTCTGGTGCGCGACGCAACGAAGCGCGGTGATTTTCTCTATAATATTTTCTCTCGCCCTTTCTCCGAGCAGCACCTGCATGAAACAACCCGAGGAAACAGTCGGCCGGCGCAGCCGACGCCGACCCGGCAGCGCCGACGCGAGCCATGCGGTATTCGACCGCACGCGGCCGTATCGGCATTTGCGCAATCCGTTCGAGCCGATGCGGGTTTTTTCCGACGACCAAGTCGCGGCGATTCACGATGCGGCGCTCGTCATCTTGGAAACTCAGGGCATGAAGGTTTTGTCGGCATCGGCACGCGCGTGTTACCTCAGCGCGGGTGCCGAAGTGGATGAGACGACGTCGATGGTGCGGCTGAACCGCGAATTGGTACGCGCTTCGCTCGCTACCGCGCCGCACGACATCACCTTGCACGCCGTGGATCCGGAACGGCACGTGCCGCTGTCGAACGGCTGCGTGGCGTTTGCACCGACCTCCGGACCTCCGAACATCATGGACACCGCGGGCGGACGGCGCGCCGGGACGCTGGAGGATTTTTGCAATCTGATCAAGCTGTGCCAGAACTTCGAGGTCATTCACGTGCTCGGCGGCGCCACCGAACCGCAGGACATTCCCGTTCACATCCGCCATCTGGAGGTGACGCGCGCGCAGCTCATGCTGTGCGACAAGATCCCGTTCATATTCTCGCGCGGCCACAAACAGGTGGCCGATAACTTCGAACTCATACGGCTGGCGCACGGCATCTCGCCGGAAGAGTTCCGGTCGCGTCCCTACACCTACACCATCATCAACACCAACTCGCCGTTGCAGCTCGACATACCGATGTGCGACGGCATCATCGATTTCGCGACCGCGGGACAGGTGCTCATCATCACGCCGTTCACGCTCGCCGGAGCCATGGCGCCGGTGACCATTGCGGGCGCGCTCACGCTTGCGCACGCCGAGGCGCTGGCCGGGCTCACCCTCGCGCAGATCGTGCGGCCCGGAGCGCCCATTGTGTACGGAAGCTTCACCTCCAACGTCGATATGAAATCCGGGTCTCCGGCCTTCGGCACGCCCGAGTACGTCAAGGCGGCGTTCGGCGCCGGACAGCTGGCGCGCTTCCTGGGATTGCCGTGGCGCTCATCGAACGCCACGGCCTCGAACATTCCCGATGCCCAAGCCGCCTACGAGTCGCAGATGAGCCTATGGGGTGCATTGTTCGGGGGCTGCAACTTCGTACTACATGCGGCAGGCTGGCTGGAGAGCGGGCTGACCACCTCGTACGAAAAGTTCATTCTCGACATCGAAATGCTGCAGATGTTCGCCGAGGTGTTTCAGCCGGTGGGCGCGCAGCCTTCGGATCTGGCGCTCGAGGCAGTCGCCGAGGTGGGACCGGGCGGGCATTTTTTCGGCTGCGCACACACCATGGAGCGCTACCGCAGTGCATTCTACGCTCCGCTGGTGTCCGACTGGCGCAATGCCGGCCAGTGGGCCGACGACGGCGCCAAGACTGCAACGGAGCGCGCGGCCGGCATCTGGCAGAGCGAGTTGAAGCGTTATGTCGCGCCGCCCCGGGATCCCGCGATCGTCGAGGCACTCGACTCTTACGTGGCACGGCGCAAGGCAGAGGGCGGCGCACCGCCCGTGACCTGAGTATGTCGCGTCTGGACATGTCGCCGTCGCGATATCACAAGTCCGTGAGCGGGTTGCGTCTTAACATGGAATCCGATAAGGACCTGTAAGGTCCGGCCGGGATTCGGAAAATAATTGTTGGAGATGGTAGATGTCAGAGCCGACCGAGGGTGAATTCGATCTGGCCTCGCTCAATGACGAGGAACTCACCGAGCAGGTGCACGACGATCTTTACAACGGCCTGAAGGCCGAGGTGGAGGAGGCAACGCGTATTTTCCTCAAACGCGGCTGGTCGGCCGAGCGCGTGCTGAACGACGCCCTGGTGGAAGGCATGCGCATCGTCGGGATCGATTTCCGCGACGGCATCCTGTTTGTGCCCGAAGTGCTGCTGGCGGCGAACTCAATGAAGGGCGGCATGGAAATCCTGCGGCCGCTGCTCGCGGAAACCGGCGTCGAGCCCATCGGCAAGATCGTCATCGGCACCGTCAAGGGCGACATTCACGACATCGGCAAGAACCTGGTCTCGATGATGCTCGAGGGAGCAGGATTCGAGGTCATCGATCTAGGCATCAACAACGCGGTGGAAAAATACTTGGATGCGCTCGACAAGCACAAGCCCGACATCCTCGGCATGTCGGCGCTCTTGACCACGACCATGCCCTACATGAAGGTGGTCATCGATACGCTGAAGGAACGCGGCATCCGCAACGACTACATCGTCCTGGTCGGCGGCGCACCGCTCAACGAAGAGTTCGGCAAGGCGGTCGGCGCGGATGCTTATTGCCGCGATGCCGCGGTGGCGGTGGAGACGGCCAAAGGGCTGATCGCAAAGCGCCGCGCCGGCGTCGCGGCCCAGTCGGCGTAACGGACCATGTCTCATGACGAGCCGCGGGGCGAGGGCATGCTGATCATCGCCTGCGGCGCCCTGGCCCACGAGATCACGGCACTGCGCCGTGCCAACCACTGGGACGATCTCCATGTGCGCTGCCTGCCGGCGGATCTGCACAATCGCCCGGAGAAGATTCCCGGCGCGGTTCGGGCCATGATTCACGAGTCTCGCAGCCGTTATCGATCCATTTTTGTCGCCTACGCCGACTGCGGCACCGGCGGCATGCTCGACCAGGTGCTGCGCGAAGAAGGGGTGGAGCGCATCCCTGGGGCGCATTGCTATGAGTTCTTCGCGACCGCTCCCGTGTTCGCGGCGCTCGCGGAGGCCGAGCCGGGTACCTTCTACCTCACCGACTTCTTGCTGCGCCATTTCGAACGACTGGTCATTCAAGGCCTGGGGCTCGACCGGCATCCCGAACTCTTCTCCACCTACTTCGGCAACTATCGCAAGCTCCTGTACCTGGCGCAGGCACCCGGGCCCGGATCCGAGGAGGCGGGGCGTGCGGTGGCGAAGCGAATGGGACTGGACTACGAATACCGCACCACAGGCTATGGGACCCTGGGCGATACGCTCGTCGGCGCGGTGACGCGGGTCGGCCTTCGCCCAAACGAGGTGGCGGTCTCATGGCATCGTTGATCGTCATCTCCTGGCGCGACATACCCGCGCAGGTCATCGTCAAGCGCGGCCGCGAGACCGCCAAGGTACAGCTCTCGCCGCGTTTCCAAGAAGCCGTCGACCGCGCCGCAATGCGCGCGGGCAAGGGCAGTTCGGATGCCTATCTCGCCGACTGGGCACGCAGCAATCCACGGCCCTGCGGCGAGGATTTGCAAGCCGAGGCCTCCGCGGAAGCGGCACGGCTCGAGCAGCGGTTCACCGACGAGGACCTGGAGCGGCTGATTCGCGCCAAGGGACTCGACGCGAATCGCGGCGGCCCCGATTCCGGAGCCGCACCGGCATCTGAGTCCGCCTGATGTACTCGGTCAGGCTATGGTCGGTCCGCCACGCGCGTGGCCTGAATGCGTTCTATCGCGGTTTCGAGTCGCTGCTGGTGCGTCTGCACCGTGTGTTCCTGGCATTGGGTTATGAACGAATCGAGCGGCCCGTGGCGGGCGTCGAGAAGGCGGTCAAGGGGCTGCTCTTCGACTGTCGTATGTGCGGCCAGTGCGTGCTGAGCTCAACCGGCATGTCCTGCCCGATGAACTGTCCGAAGAACCTGCGCAACGGCCCTTGCGGCGGCGTGCGCGACAACGGCAATTGCGAAGTGAAGCCCGACATGCGGTGCGTCTGGGTCGAGGCCTATCGCGGCAGCGAACGCATCCCGGGAGGGATCGCCGCGATGACCCAGGTGCAGTTCGCGGTCGATCAGCGCCAACAAGGCCGCTCCTCCTGGCTGCGGGTTGCGCGCGAAAAGGCCGGGCAAAACACGGCGCCGAAGGCTGCGCCATGAAGTTCGAGGACGAACCGGTTCCCGGCTATCCCTTGCCCATCCTGCCGGGCCACACCTCGCCCGGCCGCTTTGAGCGGGTGTTGCGCGCCGGCGGCTTCGCGGTCACCACCGAATTGGCGCCGCCCGATTCCGCCGACCCGGAGGACGTGTACAAGCGCGCACGCGTGTTCGACGGCTATGTCGATGCCATCAATGCCACCGACGGCAGCGGCGCCAACTGCCATATGTCGAGCCTTGCCGTCTGTGCACTGCTGACCCGGGTCGGCTATGCGCCCATCATGCAGATCTCCTGCCGCGACAAGAATCGCATCGCGATTCAGGGCGACATCCTCGGCGGTGCCGCGATGGGCGTGGCCAACATGCTGTGCCTGACCGGCGACGGCGTACAGGCGGGCGATCATCCACAGGCGAAGCCGGTATTCGACCTGGATTGCGTGTCCCTGCTCGGCATCGCGCGTACGCTGCGCGACGACCATCATTTTGAAAGCGGACGCAAGATCACTTTCGCACCGCGCGTGTTTCTCGGCGCCGCCGAGAATCCCTCGGGCCCACCCTATGCCTGGCGCCCGCAGCGCTTGGCAAAGAAGGTCGCCGCGGGGGCGCAATTCATTCAGACACAGTACTGCTACGACTTGCCGTTGCTTCGGAGCTTCCTCGAACAGGTGGAGGCGCTCGGCCTCTTCGATAAGGTATTCATTCTCGCCGGGGTGGGCCCGCTGCGCTCGGCGAAAACGGCAGAGTGGATGCGCAAGAACGTTCCCGGCATGCATGTCCCGGACGCCCTCATCACGCGCTTGAACGGCGCGCAGGACCAGGCTCGCGAAGGCCGCAATATCTGCATCGAGCTGATTCAAGCCATGCGCGAGATGCGCGGCATCAGCGGCGTGCACATCATGGCCTACCGCCAGGAAGAGTCGGTGGCCGAAATCGTCGATCGATCCGGCATTCTTCAAGGTCGTTCTCCCTGGTTTCCCGAGCGCGACAGCCCGCAGTATTCCCAAAGGACAGCATCATGACCGACACAGTAGTCAGTTCCGCCACCAAGGAAGTCGTCATTGGTTTCAATCGACCCTTCGTCATCATCGGCGAGCGCATCAACCCGACGGGCCGCAAAATTCTGGCCGCTGAAATGGCGGCGGGTGATTTTACCCGCGTCGAGGCAGACGCCCGCGCCCAGGTCGAGGCCGGCGCCCAGATGCTGGATGTCAACGCGGGAATTCCGCTGGCCGATGAGCCGGCGATCCTGGCGCGCGCCATCCAGCTCGTGCAGTCGATCACGGATGTGCCGCTGTCCATAGATTCCTCCATCGTCGCCGCTCTCGAGGCCGGACTCGCCGTTTACAAGGGCAAGGCCTTGGTCAACTCCGTGACCGGGGAAGACGAACGATTGGAAGCCGTGCTGCCGCTGATCAAGAAATACGGCGCGGCGGTTATTGCGATCTCGAACGACGAAACCGGAATCTCCGAGGATCCCGACGTGCGCTTCGCGGTGGCGAAGAAAATCGTCGAGCGAGCCATGGATCATGGCATCCCCGCAAGCGACGTCGTGGTCGATCCCCTGGTCATGCCCATCGGCGCCATCAATCAGGCGGGCGTTCAAGTCATGCGCCTGGTGCATCGGTTGCGCACCGAGCTCAAGGTCAATACGTCCTGCGGCGCCTCGAACATCAGCTTCGGGCTGCCGAACCGCGACGGCATCAACAGCGCGTTTCTGACCATGGCCATGGGCGCCGGGATGACCTCGGCCATCACCAATCCCATGCACGTCGAAGTTATCAAGGCCGTCATGGGCGCGGACGTCATGCTGGGCCACGACCCGGATTGCGCCCGCTGGATTCGCCGCTTCCGCGACACGCCGTCGAGTTCGGGTACCGGTGCGGTGGCCGCCACGGCCACCGGCGCAGGCGGCGAGGCGCCCCGCGGCCGGCGTGAAGGCGGTCATCGCAGGCGTCCGGCGTAAGTCGATCGCATGGCCGCACGGGATCCCCTCGTCGTATTCACTCCCTCCGGAAAACGGGGAAATTTTCCCGTGGGCACGCCGCTGCTGCAGGCAGCGAGGAGCTTAGGGGTCGATATCGACTCGGTCTGTGGCGGCCGAGGTCTCTGCGGTCGCTGCCAGGTGCTCGTCGCGGAGGGGGAGTTCGCGAAACACGGCGTCACCTCGTCGAGCGCCAGCCTGTCCCCGTTCAGCGAACCGGAAATGCGCTTCTCGCGGCGCGTTCCGCTCGCACCGGGCCGGCGCCTCTCCTGCTCGGCGCGCGTCGAGGCCGATGTGGTCATCGATGTTCCCGAGAGCAGCCAGGTGCACCGCCAGGTGGTGCGCAAGGAGGCCGACGCCCGCGCGATCGAACTCAACCCCGTGGTGCGGCTGCACTATGTTCAAGTAAAGCAGCCGGACATGCACGATCCTTCGGGCGACCTGCGCCGACTGTTCGAGGCGCTCGAAGCCGAATGGGACCTCAAGGATCTCACCTGCGATTTGTCCGTAATTCAGACTCTGCAACCCGCGCTGCGCACCGGCTCGTGGCAGGTCACGGTGGCGGTGCATGCCGAAAAGCAGATCATCGGCGTGTGGCCCGGGCTGCACGAACTCGTCTACGGACTTGCCGTCGACATCGGCTCCACCACCATTGCCGCGCACCTGTGCGATTTGAGCAGCGGCGAGGTGGTTGCCTCGGCGGGGGTCATGAATCCGCAGATCCGATTCGGCGAGGACTTGATGAGCCGGGTCTCCTATTCGATGATGAATCCCGGCGGTGCCGCCTTGATGACGGCAGCGGTGCGCGAGGCGCTCTCCGGGCTTGCGGCGGACGTGGCGCGTCAGGCCGGCATCTCTCATGAGGACATTCTCGAGGCCACGCTGGTCGGCAATCCCATCATGCATCACCTGATGCTCGGGATCGATCCGGTGGAACTCGGCGGCGCGCCGTTCGCGCTCGCCGTCGACCACTCGCTCACCTTGCGAGCCAATGTCATCGACTTCAAATTGAACCGTAACGCGCGAATCTACGTGCTGCCGTGCATTGCCGGACACGTCGGTGCGGATGCCGCGGGCATGGTGCTTTCCGAGCGTCCGGATCTCGCGAACGAAATGACGCTGTTGGTCGACGTCGGAACCAATGCCGAAATCGTGCTGGGCAACAGCCAGCGTCTAGTCGCCTGCTCCAGCCCGACCGGTCCCGCGTTCGAGGGCGCGCAGATCAGCTGCGGCCAACGCGCGGCCCCCGGAGCGATCGAACGCGTGCGCATCGACCGCGACACTCTCGAACCGCGTTTCAAAGTCATCGGCTCCGACCTATGGTCCGACGACCCCGCCTTCGCGGCAGCCACGGCGAGCACGGGCATCACGGGCGTCTGCGGATCCGGCATCATCGAGGTGATCGCCGAGATGTACCTCGCCGGAATCATCAATCAGGATGGAGTCCTCGACGGACGCCTCGCCGCGCGCTCGCCCCGCATCGTCCCGAACGGCCGCACCTTCGCGTACCTGCTGCATCAGGGCGCGGTTGAGATGAAGATCACGCAAAACGACGTGCGCGCCATTCAGCTCGCGAAGGCGGCGCTGTACGCCGGTGTTGCGCTGCTGATGGAACGATTAGGAATAGATCACGTCGACCGCATCCGCCTCGCCGGCGCCTTCGGCAGCCACATCGACGTCAAGTACGCGACCATCCTCGGCATGGTGCCGGACTGCGACCTCAATCAGGTCCGCTCCGCCGGCAATGCGGCCGGCACCGGCGCGCGCATCGCGCTCCTGGATGCCACCGCGCGCGGCGTCATAGAGACCTTGGTTCGGCGCATCGAAAAGGTGGAGACCGCGATCGAACCGCGCTTCCAGCACCACTTCGTCGAGGCCATGGCTATTCCGCACAAGACTGCCGCATACCCCAACCTGCGCAAGGTCGTGGAATTGCCCGAGCCGAAAGAATCCACGAGCCAGAGCGAGACGCGCGGTCGGCGGCCGCGCCGGGTGGATCCTTCGAAGGCGGAATGACGGCCGGGCGCGTCCACGGCTACCCGACACCTTCAATCAGCGAACCACTCTCCACGAACCGTCCGGGTCGAATGCGCTCATCGCCTTGGCGGTCTCCTCGGTTGCGGTGCCCAGATCTTGCTGGTAAACCATCCCGCGGGAACCGATGAGGAAGGTCATCACTCCGCTCGCGCCGTATTCTGCGGGATAAGCCACAATGGCAAAGCCGCCCGTCATCTTTCCGTCTAGGACGTAGTCCTTGGCGCCGCCGGGCGCGTGCGAGCCCTGCGATTTCAGGATCCGATAATAGTAGCCGTGAAACGGCGACCGTTTGCCGCTTGGTTGCTCGGCCTCATCGCGCTCGCTGGCCGCTTCGGCGACGAGGGCGCCGGCGGGACTCTCGGTCTCCCCCTCATGCACGTCCCAGTAGAGTCCGGATTGAGTTCCGGGCCGGCTGCGGAAGTGCTGTGCGTACGCACCCGGAGGATTGCCGTCGTGACCGTCGGCCGCATAGGCCTTCTGCGCCGCATGCAGGGCTCGGCAGACGCGAATGGCGTCCAATTCGTTCTGTCCTATGCGCCGGTAGACCAGCTCCTGTGCGCCGGCGACGGTGTCGAAGTGCCAAGAGCCGCTGTTGCGCACGATCGGGAAGGGCAGCAGCCATCCGGTGCGCCCAACGCTCAGCATGACTCGATCCGGAGTCTCGCGAATGAAGGAGTGTGCTTCGCGGTAGTGCTTAAGAAAGGATATGCGCGAAGCCTCATCCTCGCTCGAGTCGCCCGAGGATAAGAGTCCCGGCGCGTCTGCGCCGAGAATCTCTTTCTGTGCTGCTTCGTCCTTTGATTCCACCGCCGCAATCAACGCCGCCACGGCGGCGTGGTAGGTGGGATACGTCTTCGTTGTCGCATCCTGTGCATGAATGCCGGAGCCGAAGAGAACCGTGGCCGCGAGGGCGGCGAGGATCGAGCCGAAGAATCGCTTGGAATATTTCACGGGTGCGATCCTCCCGGGCGGTGGCCATGCTCGGCGCTTTCCTTGCCTCGATTGCTCGCGGCGCGCGCCGCGCCCCCGTTATTGTTTCCGCCGAACGCGCCAGGTCTTGCACCGGTGGACTGAGGCGTGGGTTGCGGGCGCTGAGGCTGCTGCTGGTGGTTGCCGCCCTGCGGAAAACCGGCGAAAGGGTTGTGTGATGGCGGCCGACTACCGCCCGGTTTGACTGACGGACGCACAGCTCCACCCGTGGCCGGCAGGGGTTTGCTCGACGACGGCCTATTGCCTCCGGGATTGAAGGATGGCGGACGCGTGCCGCCGCCTGTGGTCGGCGGCCGGTTGCCGCCCGCGTTGCCGGACGGCGGACGGGCGCCTCCGCCGCTCACCGGCCTGCCACCCCCAGGATTCGGTCCACCCGGTCGAAGGTCGGGCCGCGGCGGCCGATAGCCCGGCCGCTGGCTCCAGTTCGGCGGTGGCCTCGCATGAATCGGACGGTCATACCGGGGAGGGCGCGGGCGATAGTAGGGTCGTGGACTTCGATATCGGTAGCTGAAGCCCCACACGCTGCGGCGATAGATCAGTCCGCGTCCGCCCCAACCCCAGCCCCATGAATGCCAGCCCCAGGGCCGGCTGTCGTTGATCAGCGCGCCGATGGCAATTCCCGCTCCAAAGCTGATTAGAGAAGCGGCCACGATGTCGCCCGCACTCGGTCCCTCGATGTACACCTGCGCGGGTTGATACTGGGGAACGTACACCACCTGTGGGTTTGCAGGTTGAATGACCACAACTTGAGTTCCGTTCTGCGGCTGCACGGACACCGTTTGATACTGATTGCTGTCCAGCGCGCCCGAGGCATAGGCCTGCTGCCTAAGGGTCTGAATGGCGGACATGACGGATGCCTGATCCGCCTTGAATGCCGCGCCCAGTGCGGCGTAGTCATCAACGTGCGCCGCCATCATGTCCAGCACCGATGGGAAATTCACCAGCGAGATGAAAGCCGGATCGAATCCCTGCGCTTGCGCGGCATCCGTCAGCGCCTGGCCTTGCAGGTTGCTGTTCTGCTTCATCCAGTTGTCCGCATCGATGATTTGCTGAGGATCGCCGGAAGCTGCGCAAATCTGCGCCAGGAGCGTGTCGGGATAGAGCGCAATGGGCGCCACGAGTTGATTCAACTGATCCGGGCTGGGCACGCCCTGCGCACTGCTCACGCCGGTCAATCCCCACGTGCACGCCGCCAGAACCGTGAGCGCAATCGCGTGAATCTTGCGAAGATGCATGGATCTCTCCTCGATTGCCGTCCCTGAGTATAGTGTCGATTAGCGTCGAGATGGTTACCGTTGACCAGGTTTTGCAAACCGGGGCGCCGGCAGGTACGATCCGCGGCGCTTGGGGTGGCGGCGGCAAGTGATCTGCGGCAGCGCGTCAGCCCGGGCGGATGCTAAACAAACAGGGGAGACTCGCTAGGATGAACAACTTGATTCGTGGAATGCTCGCCTTCACCGTGTTGGCGATTGCGGGAGGTCCGGCGTGCGCGGACGAATACGGCGCCACGGTCGACTCATTCAAGGCTGCCGGCCAGAGCGCTTCTTTCTTTTCCAGGAGTTATGGGTACGCCGTCTTTCCGACGGTGGGCAAGGGCGGACTCATCGTTGGGGCGGCGCACGGCAGCGGCCATGTGTTCGCCGGCGGCAAGTACGTCGGCGATGTGTCGATGACTCAAGTCAGTGTGGGATTTCAAGCCGGCGGTCAGGCGTACAGCGAGATCGTTTTCTTTGAAGACAAACGTTCGTTCGATGAATTCACGTCGGGTAGCTTCGAATTCAGTGCGGACGCGGGCGCGGTGGTGATCACGGCCGCGGCATCCGGCACGGCCGGAACGTCGGGCGCGACCGGCAGCGCGAGCGCAGGAGAGAAGGCGGCGACCGCCGGCTCCTACTACAAGGGCATGGCCGTGTTCACGATCGCCAAGGGAGGCCTCATGTATCAGGCCACGATCGGCGGCCAGAAATTCAGCTATAAGGCGCTCGGAGCCAAGTAGTTCATCGCGACAGGAGGCGATGGAGGGTAGCTGCGGCATCACCGCCGTATCGGCCGACGTCGGCGTCCATGCTGGACCGGACCAGTGATGGGACCCAAGAACAACAACCGGAGATGCAGCAATGAATGATCTCGTCTACCCGCGCGAGCGCATGCTGAGCGCAATGACCTTGATTCTCGGCAGCCTGGTTTGGATCGCGTTGATCGCGGGTTTCCTTCACGATGGGCTGCTGGTCGGCAAGCTCGCCGGGGCGCTGGGTGTCATGCTGTTCGGCTTTCTGGCGTATCTCTTCGGCCACTCCGCGCTGATCGCACACATCAAGGGCAATGGAGTGCAGTTGTCCGAGACGCAGTTTCCCGATCTATATGCGCAGTTCGCGGCATGCTGCAGCCGTCTGCAGCTGAAGAAGCAGCCGGAGGCTTATGTGCTCAACGGCAACGGTGCTCTCAATGCCTTCGCGACCAAATTCTTAGGAGCGCAATACGTGGTGCTCCTGTCGAACGTCATCGACGCCATGGATGGGCATGCCGACGGCCCCAGTTTTTACATCGGTCACGAGCTCGGGCACTTGCGCATGAAGCATTTGTCGCGCCTCCTGCTTCGATGGCCGGTGCTATGGCTCCCTCTGCTGGGTGCCGCTTACTCGCGAGCCAAGGAAAGCACCTGCGATCGTCATGGGCTGGCATGCAGCAGTTCGCCGGACGGCGCGGCCCATGCCTTGGCCGCGTTGTCCGCCGGCGGCAAACGTTGGAAGAAGCTCGATTCCGCGACGTACCTCAATCAGACCAAACGGGCGGTCGGCTTTTGGATGTCCTTCCACGAATTGGTGGCCGGCTATCCCTGGCTGACGAAGCGCTATGCGCGCGTGATGAATCCCGCTGCGCCGCTGCCGCGCCGCAATCCCTTCGCATACCTCGCGGCGCTCTTCGTTCCCTACGCCGGGAGATTGGGACCGGGTTTCGGGTTCTTGGTGCTCGTGTACATCGTGGGTGTGCTCGCCGCCATCGCGATACCCGCGTATAGCGAATACACCATCAGAGCCAATTTGGAGGCGGTGGTGGTCGAGTCGCGGGGGACGCGCGATGCGCTCTCCCGGTATTACGAGTCGTCGAAGAAAATTCCAGAATCCCTGGAAATCGCCGGTGCCGCGGCCACTCTTCCGGACGGCTTGCACATGTCGCTGGATTCGCGCCACATGGTGCTCACCGTCGCCACGGCGAGGGGCGATCTCTTGTTCGTGCCGAAAACGGATGCCGCAGGGCATGTGCTTTGGAGTTGCACCAATGGCGCCCGGCTCAAGCCGACGCAGGTGCCCGCTTCCTGCCGCGCCAAGTAATGGTTGCTACGCTTCGTTCCTCAGGTTGACTCTTTGGGAGGTCCATATGAAATCGCACGCGATGCTTGCTTTGCTTGCAGTGTTGACCTATTGCGGTTCAGCGACCGCTCAGGAGCCGGTCGTGGGAGTCGCCGATCCCGACGCCCTGTTCACGAGTCCGAACCCGCAGCTGAACGTCAACAAGCAGGCGGCCTACCACATCATGAAGGACCTCTTGGAGGCGAATCACTGGGAGCTCGCGGATCAATGGCTGACGGCGGAATATCATCAGCACAACCCCAACGTGGCTTCAGGCCGCGATGGCGTCGTGAGGTTTTTCACGTCCATACGCAAGCCGTCGCCGGTGCCGCAGAAGATGAAAACCAAGATCGTCGCCGTGGTCGCCGAAGGCGACCTGGTGATTGTCGTGACTCCCCGCGAGATGGCGAATCCCCAAGATCCCACGCGCAAATATACGACCTCGTGGTTCGACATGTGGCGCTTCAAGGGCGGCAAGGCCGACGAGCACTGGGATGGAGCGACGATCTCGCCGCCCATCCCCGTGAAGAGCCCCTAGCGCTCTAAAGATCAGACGTTCGAGTCGGGGAAGGCCGCCTTGCGCTTGGCGATGTACTCGAGCAACGCCTCGTCGATCGCCGGATCCATCGGCGGGGGAACGTACTCGGCGAGTTGCTTCTTCCATAGCGTATTGGCGCGCTTGGTCATGTCGGGCGACCCTTCGGCCTCCCACTGCTCGTAGCTGTTGTTGTCGGCCAGCGGCGATCGATAGAACGCGTTCTCGAAATTGGCCTGGGTATGGGCGCAGCCCAGGAAGTGCTTGCCCGGTCCCACTTCGTGCATGGCATCGAGTGCTTGGCCGTTCGGCGACAGATCCACGCCGGCGAGCAAGGTGTGCATCATGCCGGCCTGATCGACGTCCATGACGAATTTCTCGTAGCCCATGGCGAGGCCGCCCTCCAGCCATCCGGCCGTGTGCAGCACGAAGTTGACTCCCGCGAGACAGGTCGGCAGCAAGGTATTGGCCGATTCGTAGGCCGCCTGCGCATCCGGGATCTTCGACGCGCACAGGCTCCCGCCCGAGCGAAATGGGATTCCGAGGCGGCGCGCCAGCGCGGCCATGGAGTAGAGCACCAAGGCCGGCTCCGGGGTGCCGAATGTGGGCGCACCCGACTGCATCGAGATCGACGAGGCAAAGCTGCCGAGTACCACCGGCGCGCCCGGATTGACCAATTGCACGAACGCGAGCCCGGCCAAGGCCTCGGCGAAGGTCTGCGCCACCGTTCCCGCCACGGTGACCGGCGACATGGCGCCGGCCAGAATGAAGGGTGTGATGATCAACGCCTGATTGGCGCGCGCATAGACCTTGGCCGCGCCGAGCATGGTCGCGTCATAGGTCATGGGCGAGTTGACGTTGATCAAGTTAATGATGGTGGTCTTCGGGCGCCCCGTGAGCGGGTCGGTCAGTTCGTCGGCGAACACGATGTTCGCCAGCGCGACGGAGTCGGCGGCCCGCTCGGGTGCCGTCACCGAACCCATGAATGCCTTATCGCTGTACTTGAGATGGCTGTACACCATGTCCAGGTGACGCTTGTTGACCGGCAGATCGACCGGCTCGCAAATGGTGCCCCCCGAATGGTGCAGCGAGTGCGACATGTACGCGAGCTTGACGAAGTTGCGAAAGTCTTCGATTCGCGCGTAGCGGCGGCCCTCGTCGAGACTGCGCACGAAGGGCGAGCCGTAGGCCGGAGCGAACACGGTGTTCTTGCCGCCGATGACCACGCTGCGCGCCGGATTGCGGGCGTGCTGGGTGAATTCGCGCGGCGCGCTCTTCTGTATGAGCGAACGGCACATACCTCGGGCGAAGTGCACTCGCTCGCCCTTCACGTCGGCACCGGCGTCCTTCCAGATTTGAAGGGCCTCGGCGTCGTCGCGAAAGTCGATGCCGATCTCCTCCAGAATGGTATCGGCGTTGTGCTCCATCAGCGCGAGGCCTTCCTCGTCGAGCACCTCGTAGTAGGGAATCTTGCGGGTGATGTAGGGAATCGACGCCCCGGCGCGCGCGGCGCGCGCAGCCCGTTTCGCGTCGCGACCGCTCGGCCGCCGCGCGTGTGCGGTTTGCGTGGTTGTTTCGTCCATCGGCGCTCTCCCCGGATTCAGATCCTTCAGTATGGTCACTGACGCTTCGCGCGGCTGATCAGTTTGCGTCATGGACTTGTCATGAAGCGCCATTTTCCCGCGGGCGAGTATTGCACGGGTCAATCGAGCAGCGCATCGAGTACCCCGGGCGCAAAGCGCGAGTCGATGAAATCAGCCAGGCCGTTGAAGGTATCGTCCAGCGTGGGTGTGTCCAGCCCGAATAGTCCGCGCATCACCAAGGAGCTTTCGAACATACCGTGGAGATAAACCGCCAGCGTTTGGCCGTACTGCCAGCCGCAATTCTCGGGAAGTACCGCTTCGAGGGGCAGTGTCCCGTCGGCGGTTGCGAGGGTGGGTTTCGTGTGTCCGTGTCGGATCTCATACGCCTCGAAGGTCACTCCGCTCAACGGGGCCCAAAAACCGGCAAGAGTTGCGAAAGTGTGCAGTGCGTGCCGATAGCGCTTCTGTTGCTGAAATTCCGTGGAGTAGGGCAGCAGAGCCAGCCCCTGGGCCTGACCTTCCACCGCATGGGGATCACGGATCTCGCCGCCGAGCATTTGCAGGCCGCCGCAAATAGCCAACGTGGGCTTGCCCGCCGCCACATGCGCAGCGATGGCACCGTCCAATCCGCGCTCCCGCAGCCAGTTGAGGTCGGCAGCCACATTCTTTGAACCCGGCAGTATCAAAAGGTCCGCGCCGGCGATGGATGAGCGCAGTCTGGCCCAACTCAGCGAGACCCCGGGAACCCTCATGAGGGGCGCGAACTCGTCGAGATTGCTGATGTAGGGATACGCGACGATGGCAACCGACAAGCCGGAACCTGACGTGGGCCCATCGAACACCCCATCTTCCTCGGGCAGGCCGTGCTCCCGCCACATCGGCAGCACGGCCAGGGTGGGAATCCCCGTGAGCGATTGCAGCATCTGCGGGCCCGGCGCCAGCAGGGTCGGGTCACCGCGAAATTTATTCAGCACGAAACCTCGGACCAGCGCGCGGTGCTCCGGCGGCAGCAGTTGGTGCGTGCCGAAGAGATGCGCGAAGGCGCCGCCGCGATCGATATCGCAGACGATGAGGGTGGCGGCCGAGGCGGCTTCGGCCACACGCATATTGACGATGTCTGTGGACGCGAGATTGATTTCAGCGGGTGAGCCCGCACCTTCGATCACGACGGCATCGTGACTGCCCAGAAGATCGTTCAGGCAGGACAGTATGGTAGGCCACAGGTGCTCGGCGCGCGCACGCCACTCCATGCGCGACAAATCGTCGCGCCTTTGCCCCAGCAGGATGACTTGGGCTTGCGTGTCCGTTTCGGGCTTGAGCAGGACCGGGTTCATGCGCACATCGGGGACGCACCCGGCGCTCCGCGCCTGAAAATACTGCGCGCTGCCGATTTCGCCGCCGGCGACGACCCGGGCATTGTTGCTCATGTTCTGCGCCTTGAATGGCGCAACCTTCAGTCCCCGGCGTGAAAACCAGCGCGCCAAGGCGGTCGCAAGAAAGCTCTTACCCGCGCCGCTGGTGGTGCCGCACACCATCACGGCGCGGGCCCGAGCGCTCACGCGCCGTAGAACTCCCCGGCGATTTCGTGGAGCAATCCAATCACGTAGCCGCTGAACGAGCGCCAAATCTCGAGGTGAAATACATCGTCGCGGGTCCGCCACAGCACGATGTCGGCCTTTGCCAAAACCGTGCGTGTGCACATACCCACGGGGAACTCGCCGAGATCCAAATCCAACGGGCACGCGCCGCTCAAAATGGCCGTTGCATGAGGGCCGCTCACTTCGAGGGCAAATTGTCGGTGACTGATATCGACCAGCGCGTGAGGTACTTGCGCCAGGGCATTTTCAAGCGCGGCGAGCGCCCCGTCCCGCGCCCCTTCGTCGCTGCCGATCAGCAGGTATTCATCGGGCCCCAGCCACAGCGCCGCGCGCGCGCCCTGCACTCTGGCGCGGCAGGCCTCTTCGGCGCAAGCGACGCCCCAGACGGGCGCCGCAGCCGTGCGCGCATGCGCATCGCCGTGCAATACGAACCGCATGGCCGGCGGTAATGCCTTCATCCAAGGTGTCGCCGGTATGGCCGGCAGGTTGCGCACGGCGTCAGGCATTGATGCGCGCTCCCGCAGGGTCGTAGAACACGGGCGATGTCACTTCCACCTCCAGGTCGCCGCCGGGCATGGGCACGTAGAGGGTCTGCCCGAGTCGGTTGCGGCCGCCGGCGACCAGACCTAGCGCAATCGAATGTCCGAGCACGCTGCTGGCATAGGAGGAAGTCACGTGGCCGATCAATTCCATCGGCGGCTTCTGACCTGCCTTGACGGCCACCTGGGCGCCTTCTTCCAGCACGACACGCGGATCCTTGGTACGCAGCCCCACCAAGTGTTTGCGACCGGCCGATTTCATCGAAGCACGATCCAAGGATCGCTTGCCGACGTAGTCGGGTTTATTCTTACCAATGGCCCACGTGAGGCCGGCATCGTCGGGTGTCACCGTGCCGTCGGTGTCCTGGCCGACGATGATGTAGCCTTTTTCGGCGCGCAGCACGTGCATGGTCTCGGTGCCGTACTCGGTGATGCCGTGCTCGCGGCCGTGGGCGTACACGGCCTGCCACACGGCGAGGCCGAAGTCCGCGGGCACGTTGATCTCGAATCCCAACTCGCCCGTGAAGCTCACGCGAAACAACAGCATGGGTGCGCCGCAGATGCGTCCGCGCCCAACGCCCATGTGCGGGAATGCAGCGGTGCCGATGTCGATGCCCTCGACCAGAGACTCGAGCACGACACGCGACTTCGGGCCCTGCACGGCAATGACCGCCCATTGCTCCGTGGTCGAGGTGAGCCACACCTTGAGCTCCGGCCACTCGGTCTGGCGGTAGTCTTCCATCATGGCGAGGACCCGGGGTGCGCCGCCGGTGGTGGTGGTCACGTGAAAACGGTCGGCGCCGGTGCGCGCCACTACGCCGTCATCGTAGATGAAGCCGTCGTCGCGAAGCAGTATTCCGTAGCGCGATCGGCCCACTCCCAAACTGGTCCAATTATTGATGTACAGGCGATTCATGAATTCCGCCGCGTCCGGACCCACGACCTCGATCTTGCCCAGAGTGGAGGCGTCGAATATTCCGCAGGCGCTGCGCACCGCGCGGCATTCGCGCGCCACAGCGGCGTGCATGTCCTCACCGTCGCGCGGAAAATATCGGGCGCGCTTCCACAGGCCGACATTTTCGAACACCGCACCGCGGCCTTGCGCCCAGCCGTGGGTGGGGGTGGTGCGCACCGGATCGAACAGATCGCCGCGCGAGATGCCGGCCATGCTGCCGAAGGTGACAGGCGTATAGGGCATGCGAAACGTGGTCAATCCCACCTTGGGAACGGCCGCATCCAGGCTCTTGGCCACGATGGCCATGGCGTTGAGATTGGATGTCTTACCCTGATCGGTGGCCATGCCCGTGGTGGTATAGCGCTTGACGTGCTCGATGGATTGGAAGCCCTCGCGCGTGGCGAGTTCCAGATCGCGGATGGTCACATCGTGCTGCCAATCGACGAAGGATTTCTCGACGCTCGGTGGATCCGCTTGCGGCAGCACCCCGAGGTGGGCATTGCCATGGCGCTCGACTGCCTGCACGGAGAAGGGTGGAGCAGAGCGATTCGGCTCCGCTGCCGCCGCCGCGCCGCAGGCGGCGCCATCCGCCAGCACGGCGGCGAGTTCGTAGATGCCGCGGCAGGCTCCCGCCGATCGCTCGCACTCTGCCGATGGGCCCGGCACGAAGGCCTTGAGCGCTTCGTTCCACTCGAGCTTGCCGCGCGATTGTGAGAATAGGTGCACGCTGGGGGTGAATCCGCCGGACATCAACACCGTGTCGCAGTCGATGCGCTGCCCGCGCTGTACCTCACCGCCCCGCACGCTTCCCAAGGTAATGGTATGCACGCGCAGGTTTCCCTCGGTGCCGAGTACGGTCGCAGCCGGCAGCACGTCTATGCCTTCGCGCCGCGCGGCGTCGGGCAGGGCGCCCGTTGCTTCGGCCCGCAGGTCCGCGATAGCGGCCACACCTACGCCCGCGGCCTTCAAATCGAGGGCCGCCTGATAGGCGTTGTCGCAGGAGGTCACGATAACGGCACGCATACCGACGCGAACACCGTATCGATTCAAATAGGTTTGCGCTGCGCCCGCGAGCAAGATGCCCGGCCGATCGTTGCCCGGAAATACCAACGGGCGCTCGATCGCGCCGGCGGCGAGCACCACTGCGCGCGCCCGCACCTGCCACAGCCGCTCGCGCCACTGTCCCTTTGAAGGCACGGGCAGATGATCGCTCAGGCGTTCGATGAGACCGACGAAATTGTGCGGAAAATAACCGAAGGCGGTGGTGCGTGTGAGCAGGGTGACGCGATGGTTTTGCGCGAGCGTAGCGACGCTCTGCAGCACCCATTCGGGGCCGCTCCGGCCATCAATCGTTGCGCTGGTGTCCGCCAGCAAGCTGCCGCCAAACTCCGCCGTCTCATCGCAGAGGATCACGCGGGAGCCGCTCGCGGCGGCGGCCAGCGCCGCAGCAATTCCGGCCGGGCCTCCACCCACCACGAGCACGTCGCAATGTGCATAGCGCTGCGCGTAGCGGTCGGGATCGGGTTGAACGGGGGCTTTCCCCAAACCCGCGGCGCGGCGAATCATGGGTTCGTAAAGCGCCTTCCAAGCCTTTCTCGGCCACATGAAGGTCTTGTAGTAGAAGCCCGCGGGGAAGAACGCCGACAACCGATCGTTGATGCGGCCAACGTCGAAATCCAGGCTCGGCCAGCGATTTTGGCTTTCGGCGGTCAACCCCTCGTACAGCTCGACCTGGGTGGCGCGCAGATTCGGAGTGGTGCGGCCGGCGTCCCGAATCACGGTCACCAGAGCGTTCGGCTCCTCCGATCCGGCAGCCATGATGCCGCGGGGGCGGTGATACTTGAACGACCGTGCGGTCAAATGCACACCGTTGGCGAGCAAGGCCGAGGCGAGCGTATCGCCGGCGATGCCCTGGTAACTCCTGCCGTCGAAGGTGAATTTCAGACGTTGCGCACGCTCGACGCGCCCGCCGCTTTGGGTTCGGAAATCGGAGCTCATATCTTGCGCTCGGGAGGTGCCGGCCGCGCTTCGCCGCTCTTGTAGAAGGCGAGGAAATGATCGGTGGTGGTGTCGCGCAGCGCATTGAAGAAGCGCCCGCAGCCGCGGGAATGGCGCCAGCGCTCGGCGTACACGCCCTTCGTGTTCGCACGCATGTAGAGAAATTCCGCCCAGGCTTGATCGTCGAGCTGCGAGGGCTGCAGCGGGCGCGCGAGATGTGCCTGACCGCCGTAACTGAATTCGATTTCAGGACGCTTACCGCAGTAGGGGCAGACAATGAGCAGCATCGCGCTCCCTTAGTGAGCCACGGCGGCAGCCGCGGCTTCGTCGATGAGGTATCCGTCCCGAAAGCGCTCGATGGTGAACGGCGCATTGATCGGATGCGGTTCATCGCGCGCGATGGTCCAGGCGAACACATGCGCCGATCCGGGCGTGGCCTTGAAGCCGCCGGTGCCCCAGCCGCAGTTCACGTACAGACCAGGAACCGGCGTTTTCGCAATGATGGGCGAGCGGTCGGGCGTCACATCGACGATGCCGCCCCAATTGCGCATCATGCGCAAGCGGCGAAACGCCGGGAACAATTCGCAGACCGCATCCAGCGTGTGCGTATTGACGTGCAGCGCGCCGCGCTGGGTATACGAGGTGTAGGCATCCGTGCCGGCGCCGATGACCAGTTCACCCTTGTCCGATTGGCTGATGTAGGCGTGAATGGTGTTGGACATGACCACGCAGGGAAAGACCGGCTTGACCGGCTCCGACACCAGAGCCTGCAATGGATAGCTCTCCAGGGGCAGGTGCACGCCGGCCATGGCGAGAATCACGCTGGTGTGGCCGGCAGCCGATACGCCCACCTTGCGCGACCGGATGATTCCGCGCGTAGTCTCCAGCGCTTCGACCGCGCCGCTTGGGTCGCGCCGGATGCCTGTGACCTCGCAGTTCTCGATGATATCCACGCCGAGCGCGTCGGCGGCGCGCGCATAACCCCAGGCAACGGCATCGTGCCGCGCGGTGCCGCCGCGCCGCTGCAGGGCCGCGCCCAGCACGGGATAGCGGATGTTGTCTTCGATGTTGAGCGGCGGGCAAAATTCCTTGGCCTCGCCGGGTTCCAGCCATTCATTGTCCACGCCGTTGCATCGATTCGCATGCACGTGCCGCTTGAACACCTGAATGTCGTGCACGGTGTGCGCAAGCATCATGACCCCGCGTGGGGAAAACATGACGTTGTAGTTGAGCGACTGCGAGAGGCTTTCCCACAGCTTCACCGAGTGATCGTAGAGCGCCGCGCTTTCATTGAACAAGTAGTTCGAGCGGATGATGGTGGTGTTGCGCCCGGTGTTGCCCCCGCCGATCCAACCCTTCTCCAGCACCGCGATATTCGTCAATCCATGTTCCTTGGCCAGATAGTACGCGCACCCCAGGCCATGACCGCCACCGCCGACGATGATGGCGTCGTAGCTCGCCTTGGGCTCGGGCTTGCGCCATTGATTCTGCCAGTGGCGATGCCGCGAGAGGCCGCGCCAGATCAGCGATAGCCCCGAGAATGATTGCTTGCCCATCGCGTGCCTTTAGGACCTCAAATCCTTATTCTCCGGATCATAAGGCGAATCGATGAGCACCGTGGCGCGCTTGCGCTCGCCCAGGATCTCGATCTGGATCTCGCGGCCCACGGCCGCGAAGTCCGGTTTGACGTAACCCAGTCCCAGGCTCTTGCGCAGGATGTGCCCGTAGTAGCCGGCGGTGGCGCGGCCGATGATGGCGCCCTTCTCGTCGAACAGCGGCTCATTGCCCAGAGGATCGGCGTCCGTCACGCCGTGAACCTCGAAGGTGATGAAGCGGTGCGGCACTCCGGCCTTGAGCTGCTTCTCCAGTGCCTCCTTGCCGATGAAGGGGCCCTTGCTCAAGCGCACGAAGCGGTCGAGCCCCGCTTCGTAGGGCGTGTAGTCGGGGGTCAGGTCGCTGCCCCACATGCGGTAGGATTTTTCGAGCCGCAACGATTCCATGGCACGCATGCCGGCCATGCCGACGTTGAACTCGGCGCCGGCCGCGAAGATCGAGTCGAACAGATGATGCGCATACTCGATCGGGAAGTGCAGTTCCCAGCCTAAGGCGCCGACGAAATTCACCCGCAACAGGTACACGTCGGTGGCGAGTCCGACTTCGCAGACCTGACCGGTCAACCAGGGAAATGCCGCGTTGTCCAACGGGGCGTCGACGAGCTTGGCCAGCAGGTCCCGCGAGCGCGGTCCGGCGACGACGAAGCAACCGCGGCTGGTCGTGATGTTTCTCAAGACGACACTGCCGTCCTGCGGCAGCATCTGCTGCAAGTAGTCGCTGTCGTAGCGCTCCGCGGCGCCCGCGCTGACCACGTAGAAGTGCTGCTCGGCGATCTTCGTGATGGTGAACTCCGAGCGAATGCCTCCGCGGCGCGTGAGCGCGTGGCTGAGCGCCATCCGGCCGATCTTGGCCGGCACCTTGTTCGCGACGAGACTGTCGAGCCACGCTTCGGCGCCCGGCCCGGTCACTTCGTGCTTGGTGAAGGGCGAAAGATCGATGACCGCCACGTGTTCGCGCAGGCGCCGCACCTCATTGCCCACGTGTTCGAAGTAATTGGAGCGGCGAAAGCTCCATTGGTCTTTGGGCGCAACTCCCGGCGGCGCGAACCAATTGGCGCGCTCCCATCCATAGCGCTGGCCGAATACCGCGCCCATGCGCGCGAGCTTGTCGTAGATCGGACTGGTCTTGGCGGGGCGCGCGTCGGCTCGCTCCTCGTCGGGATAGTGAATGACGAAGACATTGCGATAGGTCTCTTCGTTCTTCTGCACCACATACCGCTTGCTGGTGTACGGGCCGTAGCGGCGCGGGTCAACCGCCATCATGTCGATGCCGGGTTCGCCCTCGGTGATCCACTCGGCCAACTGCCAGCCGGAGCCGCCGGCGGCAGTGATGCCGAAGCTGTGGCCCTCGTTGAGCCAGAGATTGCGAACGCCCCAGGCAGGGCCGATCAGGGGGCTCCCGTCCGGCGTGTAGGCGATGGGCCCGTTGACGATGTCCTTGATGCCGCAGTTGGCGAGCGACGGCACGCGCCGCTGCGCGGCCTCGACATGCGGCAGCAGCCGCTCGAGGTCGCCCTCGAACAGGCTCTTGCCGAACCAGTCGGGTACGCCGTCGGCAAATCGCGCCGGGGCACCGGCTTCGTAGGGACCCAATATCCAGCCCATGCGCTCTTCGCGCAAATAGTAGGACTGGTCCGATTCGCGCAGCACCGCGAGCTCGCGGCCGCCGCCTCGTCGGTAGGCCTTCAGTTCCGGCGATTCGTCGTAAACGATGTACTGGTGCTCGACCGGGATGGAGGGCACGTTGAGGCCGAACATGCGTCCGGTCTGGCGCGCATAGTTGCCGGTGGCGCAGACCACATGCTCGGCCGCGATGTCGCCCTTGTTGGTGGTCAGATGCCATTCTCCCGACGCCGTGCGCTTCACCGCAGTGACCTCGCACTGCTCCTGGATCTCAGCGCCTCGGCTGCGAGCCCCTTTGCGAAGGGCCATGGTGAGATCCGCCGGTGCGATGTGACCGTCATCCGGGTGGTAGAGCGCGCCGGTGATCTTGGGAGTGCCGGCGCCGTCGCCCAGCTCGACCAAGGGCCACAGCTCGCGCACCTGGGCGGGGCCGATCACCTGGAAGGGCACGCCGATGGTATTCGCGGTGCCGCAGTACTTCTGATACTCATCCATACGATCGCGGCAGGTTGCCAGACGCAAATTGCCGGTGACGTGAAAGCTCACATCCTGCCCGGTTTCGGCGGGCAGACGCTTGTAAAGGTCCACCGAATACTTGTGAAGCTGGCCGACCGTGTAGCTCATATTGAACAAGGGCAGTAGCCCCGCGGCATGCCAGGTTGATCCCGCGGTCAGCTCGGCGCGCTCCAGCAGCACCGCATCGGTCCAGCCCTTGAGAGCCAAGTGGTAAAGCGTGCTGACGCCTACCACACCGCCGCCGATCACGACGACGCGGGCGTGACTTTTCATGCGAGATCTCCCCGAAGTAATTGCGTGTCAGTGTAACCACCGGGCCGCCAAACAAGACGCCAATTGCGACAATCCCTTATGGAAATGCGCCAGGTCGGCGGGAAATTGCCCATCCGCGCGCCGAGACGGACCTGCCGTGCTGTCTGGAAAACGACAGTCGCGTGTCGGAAACAGGCAAGACACAGCCGCCGATGGCATAATATGGCGGTCCCGGATCTTCGTTGTCCCGCCGGAGGCACCTTGGAATCGCCCGCCGTATTGCGTAAATGCAAGTATGCATTTCTGACCCTGCCGAACTATTCGTTGATCGCCGTGGCCAACGCGCTCGAGCCTTTGCGCATGGCCAATCGATTGGTGGGCAACGAGGTCTACGAATGGTCTGTCATCAGCGCCGACGGTCGTGCGGCCGATGCCAGCAGCGGGCTCTCGCTGTCCCCGACCGGCGCGCTCGATAAATTGGGCCCGGTCGACATCCTCTTCGTCTGCGGCGGAATCAATGTTCGCGAAGCGGTCTCGCCCGCGCTCCTCACCGCACTGCGCCGGCTGGCCGATAGGCGCGTGCCCTTAGGTGCCCTCTGTACCGGAGGCTATGCGCTGGCGAAGGCGGGGCTGCTCGACAATTTCAGCGCGACCATTCATTGGGAGAATCTATCGGCGCTGCGCGAGGAATTCCCCAGGGTGCGCATCAGCGATCAACTGTTCACCATCGACCGCGACCGCTTCACCTGTTCCGGCGGCACGGCGCCGCTGGATCTCATGCTGAACCTCATCCAAATGAAGCTGGGCCCGAAGATATCGCAGCTGGTCTCCGAGCAATTCATCGTCGACCGGGTCCGCAAGGACACGGATCGCCAGTACATTCCGCTGCGCGCACAGGTGGGTGTGTCGCACCGCGGCCTGATCCGGGTTGCTCAGCTCATGGAGGAGAACATCGAGAAGCCGCTGTCCCTGGAGAAAATCGCCCAATCGACCGGTCTGTCGCGCCGGCAGATCGAACGCCTGTTCAAGCGGGACCTGAACTGCGTGCCGAAGCACTACTACCTCGAAATGCGGTTGCGGCGCGCGCGCGAGCTGCTACTGCAGACCGCCATGCCCATCATGGATATCACGACGGCGTGCGGATTTCAGTCGCCGCCGCACTTCTCCAAATGCTACCGCATGCAATTCGGCTATCCGCCGAGCGCCGAACGCAAGATCGGCGCCAAGCGCGGGAACGCATAGGCCATGCAAACCGCGTCGCAGGCCGAACGGCGCGCCGCCTATGCACAGGCGCTCGCCAACTTGCGTGCCGGCCGGGCCCAGACCGCGGAGCACCAGCTGCGCGCCATTCAGGCCGAGGCCCCGGGCGAGGTCAACAGCTTGCGCCTGCTCGGGGTGGCATTGCTTGACCAGGACAAAGTGTCCCCCGCGATCGAGACCCTCGAACGCGCCGTAGCCGCGGCTCCCCAATTCTGGCCGGCACGCACCGATTTGGCGCGCGCCTACCGGAAGGTCGGCCGGCTGGAGGAGGCACGCGAAGAATTGCGCCGGGTGGTGACGGCCGCGCCCGGTCTCGAGGCGGCCTGGCTGGCTTACGGCGATGTGTTGGTCGATCTGGAGAAATTCCCCGACGCGAAGTTCGCGTACGAACGCGCGCGGCTCGCCGATCCTCATTGCCGGCGCATCGAGGAGGCGACCACGGCGCTCGTCGCCGAGGACCGGAAGGGGGCCGAACTTATTTTCCGGGACATTCTCAAGAGCGATGCCGCTCATGTGGCGGCGCTGTGCGGCCTCGCCGCGGTCTCGCTCACCGTCAGCCGCGCCGCCGATGCGGAACGGTTGCTGCGCCATGCCCTCAAGCAATCGGCCCACCTACCGCTGGCGTGGCGCGGATTGTGTCAAGCACTCGCGGACTTGGGGCAATTTCCCGAGGCCGAGGCGGCGGTTCGGCGCTTGCTCCAGATCGAGCCGGAGAATCCGAAGAACTGGGTGCTGCTGGGCAATGTGTGCACCCGAATGATGCGTCAGCCGGACGCTTTGGTCGCCTTTGAGGAAGCGGCGCGCCTCAATCCGGGCGAAGTGCGCCTGCGCCTGTCCATTGGCCACCTGCACAAGACTCTGGGTCATCGCCGCGAATGCGAGGAGGCCTACAAGGCCTGCCTGGAATTCGATCCGAATTTCGGCGAGGTGTACTGGAGCCTCGCGGACTTGAAGACTTACGTGTTCAGCGATGCCGAGATCGCGGCCATGCAGTCGCTGCTGAAGGAGGGCGGCAACGACACGGACCAGGCGCATCTGCACTTCGCCCTCGGGCGGGCCTTCGAGCAGCGCAAGAGCTACTCGGCAGCGTTCGACCATTACGCGGACGGCAATCGGCGCCGCCGCAAGACCGTCGCCTTCGATATCCGGGTGTTCGAGAACAAGACGCGCCGCGTGCGCGAGCGCTTCGACGCGGCGTTCTTCGCGCGGCGCGCCGGCGCGGGCTGCGGCGATGCAGCGCCCATCTTCGTAGTCGGATTGCCCCGCTCCGGTTCGACCCTGGTCGAGCAGATTCTCGCCAGCCATTCGCAAGTCGAAGGCACCTTCGAATTGCCGAACGTACTGACCATGGTGCGCGAGTTCGACCACGCGAATCCGCAGCACGATGCATACCCGGAAAGTGTAGGCAGCGCGCCGACCGCGCAATTTGCGCAGCTCGGCCGCCGCTACATCGAGGAGACGTTGCCGCTGCGCAGCGGGCGGCCGCACTTCATCGACAAGATGCCCAACAACTTCAGCCACGTGGGTCTCATCCACACCATACTGCCGAACGCCCACATCATCGATGTGCGCCGCCATCCCATGGACTCGTGCTTCAGCACCTACAAGCAGCATTTCGCCGAAGGTCAGTCCTTCAGCTACGACCTCGATGACTTAGGGCGCTATTACCGGTGCTACTTGAGCCTCATGGACCATTGGGACGCGGTGCTGCCGGGCAGGGTGCTGCATCTGCAGTACGAGCACCTCGTACGCGATGCGGAGACGCACATCCGCCGTCTCCTGTCGCATTGCGGGCTCGACTTCGAGCCCGCGTGCCTCTCGTTCCATGAAACCAAGCGCCCCGTCCGCACCGCAAGCGCCGAGCAGGTGCGCCAGCCCTTGTACGCGTCAGGGGTCGGCTACTGGAAGAATTTCGAGCCGCAGCTCGAACCGCTGCGCCGCGCTCTGGGCGACAGCATGGAGCGATTCGCGGATATTACGTAACGCCGGTGAGGGGCCCCTCGTATTGAACGCTCGATCAGTTCCGGCGGTTAGTCATTGACAGGTTACGCCTTCGCAAGACATGATCCTTGCCGGGTGGGCATGCGCGCGCGTGCCGCGATAATTCGACAATAAAGGGGATAGTAATGCGCCAAATTGCAGCGCGTTCGGCGGCCAAGCAGTTAAGGTCGGTACCGGCGACCTTACCGCGCGGTACGCGCACGAAGCTCAGCTTCGCCATTGCGGCAGCTCTGTCGAGCGGCGCGGCGATGCACGCGGCGCCGGCCTGGACGTCGGAAGCCGCCTCCGATACCACGCTCGAAGAGGTCATCGTCACCGCCCGCAAGCGCACGGAAAATCTGCAGGACGTGCCGATCAGCATCGATGTCTTCACCAGCAAGGACCTGCAGAATCTCGGGATCTCGCAATTCGAAGACTACGCGACCAAGACCCCGTCGATCTCCTTCGTCAGCGCCGGTCCCGGCACCCAGACCTTCGTCATGCGCGGCGTGTCGGACGGCAGCAACCCGAATTACGCCAACACGGCCACCACGGCCTTCCTGATAGACGACATGTCGATGAATTATTACGGCACGACGCCCGACATGCATTTCTACGATATGGAACGCATCGAGGTGCTGAACGGTCCGCAAGGAACCACGTTCGGCGCCAGCGCCATGGCGGGCGCCTTGCGCTTCATCACCAACAAGCCGGATCCGACGGCATTCAGCGCCGGCATCGACCTCGACGGCGGCAAGATCGACGGCGGCACGCACAATGGCACGGTCGAGGGCTTCATCAACATTCCCCTCGTCGAGGGCTGGACCGCGCTGCGCATCTCCGCCTTCAACGATTATCATGGGGGCTTCATCAACAACGCGCTGACGACTCGCACTTGGGTCAACGGGACGGTGTCGAACAATTCCGCATGGGCGGGCAACGACTACAACGTGGAAAAGGTCGAGGGCGGCCGCATCGCCCTCGGGCAAAAATTCACCGACGCCTGGAAAGCCACGCTCACCTACAGCTATCAGCGCCAGCTCACCCACGGTGCGTGGGACGAGGACCCGACTATCGGCGGCGCCAAGGATTATCTGGGCAACTTGGTGGACGGACCCGCACGCCCGCTTCCCGCCAACACCGTGGTGAGATTCGGGCCGGAGTTCAAGCAGTACTACACCAAGACGCTGGATTTTCATCTGGACGGCGATGTCGGCATCGGCGATCTGGTCTACGCCAGCACCTACTGGGCGCAGGACGATCGCTGGGTGAACGAGTATTCGGAATACATGCAGTACCTGAACCAGTACGCGAACCCGCCGGATGCGTATTTCAATGCCAGCACGCAGCAGGCATACACCTGCCTCACGGATCCCTTCTCCTCCGCCGGCGCCAGCGGCTTCAGCGGCTGCAAAGCGCCGACACAGTACTACGACTACGACCAGCACATCGACCGATGGTCGAACGAGCTGCGCCTGCAGTCCAAGGAGGGCGGCTGGTTGCACTGGCTGGGCGGCGTTTACTGGGAAAAGACCCGCGACCTCGTCACCAACATCTATCACATGCCGGGCCTGCAAACGGCGGGTGGGCAATGGCAGGCAGAGACGGCCTACTACAACAACGTAGGCGGGTTGCCGCCATCACCGGACGATTGGTACAGCTACGTGTCGCGCTCCGATTATTTGCAGACCACCGAGTTTGCCAATGTTGTCTTCGACATCACGCCCAAGCTCCATCTCGAGGCGGGAACTGTTCATTTCCACTCCAATTTTTCCACCTCGACTTACGGCGGGTTCTGGTACCAACCGCAGTCACCGAGTACCTACGGAGGCGGCTCCCACAAATGGGACAGCAAGCTGGGCTTGAGCTACAACGTCTTGGACAGCCTGCTGGTCTATGCTGACGCCGCGCAGGGCTTCAGGGACGGCGGCGTCAACGGCGGCCTACCCAGCGGGTGCAGCGCCAACGGAGTTCCGGCGCAGTTCACTCCCGACACCTTGACCAATTACGAGCTGGGATGGAAGTCCACCATGCTCGACAAGCATCTGCTGTGGAACGGCGCCGTGTACTACATGCCGTGGAAGAACCTGCAGACCTTGGTGTTCGATCCCAATATCTGCCCCTCGAGCAGTTTCAACGCCAACGTAGGCGATGCCCGAGTCTATGGCGCGGAATCCAACGTCAAGTACCAGGCGACGTCGCGCCTGAGCATGGAGTTCTCGGCCAGCTACAACGACGCGCGCGTGCTGACCAATAATTTCAACAACGCGAGCTTCGCCGTAGCCCCCGGCGAGCGCTTGCCCTACGATCCCTATTTCAGCTGGAGCGGCAATGCCCGCTACGAGGCGCCCATCAGGGACGCTCTGCACGGCTACGTTCAAATCGACAGCGCACACAAGGGCGACATGTGGAACGATTTGCAGACCTCGGGCAGCAACGGCCTGCCGCGCGTGCTGCAACCCGGCTATACAGTCAGCAATGTGCGTGTGGGCCTCAATCAGGCCGACTCCCATTGGCTGACCGAGTTCTACGTCACCAACCTGACCAACAAGAACGCGGTGATCTACACCAACGAGGGTAACTTCGACCTGCGTCAGACACGCAACGAGCCGCGCGTGTACGGGCTGCGCCTGAGCTATCGCTGGGGCAAGGGAGGCGCGGGAGCCGATTGATGTTTTTCGCGGGTCCTGAATGCGGCATCGCGGCCGAGGCGCCCCGAATGAACGCAGCGTCGCTGCTGTGCGCGTTGTTGTCATTGACCCTGGGCGTGGCGTTTCCAGCTTTTGCGGATGCGCCCACTCGCCGAGCGCTGACACCCGACGATCTGTACCGCGTCGAAGACGTCAGCGACCCTCAGGTGTCCCCCGACGGTCTGTGGGTGGCATATGTCGTCACCCTGAACGATCGAGAGTCCGACGAGGCACGCAGTGCCATTTGGATGGTGAGTTGGGACGGCACCCAGCGGCTGGCGCTAACGGCGGCGGCCGACGGCACGGCCAAACCGCGATGGAGCCCGGATGGTCGATATCTCTCCTTCTTGTCCACTCCCACGGGCTCTGAAAAACCGCAGATCATGCTGCTC